>QWCQ01000009.1_pt1 | contig 279983 bp, 256 predicted proteins | sample 1972701 | NCBI WGS metagenome assembly QWCQ01 (sample SAMN09866704, study PRJNA288562) | Human gut metagenome isolate pre4_stool, whole genome shotgun sequencing...
GTCGGTGGAGACCTCGAGGAGTGGTTCGTCGACCTCGACGGTGTCGCCGACGGACTTCAGCCACTGGGTGATGGTGCCCTCGGTGACGGACTCACCGAGTTCCGGCATCTCAACGTCGGTGGCATCACCAGAAGCAGCAGGGGCCTCGGACTCAGCGTCTTCAGCAGGCTTGTCCGGAGTCTCCTTGGCCTTCTCGGAGGAATCCTCCGACTCCTCAGCAGCCGGTGCGGACTCGCCCTCGTCACCGATGATGGCGATGACCTCGCCCACGTCTACGGTGTCATCTTCCTCTGCCTTGATTTCGAGGATGGTGCCGGCGACCGGGGATGGGATTTCGGTGTCGACCTTGTCGGTGGAGACCTCGAGCAAAGGCTCGTCGACCTCAACGGTGTCGCCGACGGACTTCAGCCACTGGGTAATCGTGCCTTCGGTTACAGATTCGCCCAGTTCGGGCATCACAACAGAGTGTGCCATAAGTATTAAGACTCCTCGAAAGTTGGAATTATTGAAACGCTAGTGTTCGATTCTACAGCGTGTTTATAAAAGGCGCGCACGGGTGGGGTGAATTAGGGCATCCTCCGCGCGAAGGGGCTCAAGGATGCCTCCTGTAGGCTAAAGAGCCATGTTCAACCCCTTCCGCCGCAACAGCTCTAAGTCCCAGCTGCGCCCACCCCGCGCACCGGGGGAGACGATTCGCGCAGAAGATGCCCGCGAGCTTCAAACCTGGGCACAGGGGCGCGCGTATATCGAGGCCTTTGTTGAGCCGGAGACCGTGGTCAACGAGATGTCTGTGGTCGTGGTTGATGAGAACGGCGCCTTCATTCGCCGCCGTATCGGCGGGCCGAAAGGGATCGATGCGGTAGCCAAGCTGCTTCGATGCGATGTCTATGACGTCGAGGAGACCGGCTATCCGCAGCGCATGCGCGAGCGCATTGAACGCGAACGCATCCTGCGCAAGAGGGAAGAGCAACGTGAACGCCGCGAGCGCTTTGAGCAGCGCCAGCAGCAGAATAAGGACTAGTCCTTCACGATGGTTGCGCCCGCATCCGCGAGCTCGGCAAGCGCGGCGGCGCCACGGGACTCATCGACAGGCGCGCAGTAGTGTGCCAGAACGCGGACGGCGAAGCCTTCCTTAACTGCGTCGAGTGCCGTGGCCCGCACGCAGTGATCGGTGGCGATGCCAACGATGTCCACGGCGGTGATGTTGTGCTCGCGCAACCAGTCTGCCAATGACACACCATCGGCCGCGCCTTCGAACCCGGAATACGCAGCGGTGTATTCGCCTTTGCGGAAGTAGGCTTGGGCGGCGCCGATGGATTCATGCATGGCGGCACCAAAGGAATCGGCAACGCAGTGCACTGGCCAGGAATCGACGAAGTCGGGCGATTCGGAAAAGTGGCTGCCCGGATCGATGTGCCAGTCCTGGGTAGCCACGACGGTGTCATAGCTGGGCTGAAGGGCGCCGATACGGTCAGCCACCTCGTTGCCTTTTTTGGTGGCAAGTGCGCCGCCAGGGCAGAAGTCATGTTGGACGTCAACGATGATGAGTGCAGGCTTCATACGCGGTAATTCTATAGGCTGGATGCCGATGAAATCACCGATTCCTTTTTATCTACAAAAAATCCTCGACCGTGTTCACGACCACGATTCTGGCGAGGTCGCGGACTATATCCCAGAGTTGGCCAGCGCAAACCCTGAGCAACTCGGCGTAGCCCTGTGCTCTGTGACGGGGCACCTGTACAGTGCTGGCGATGCGGAGAACCGCTTTACCATCCAGTCCATCTCCAAGCCCTTCGTCTACGCGCTGGCGCTGCAGGAGCTGGGGCTCGATGAGGTCCGTGATGTCGTCGGCCTAGAGCCCTCCGGCCAGGCCTTTAACGAGCTCTCCCTGGCAAAGGATCACCGCCCAGTAAACCCGATGATCAACGCCGGTGCCATTGTGGTCAACCAGCTCATCAACGGTGTGGACTCCAGCGTGGAGGACCGCGTGGAGAAAATTCGTTCCTTCATTTCAAAGCTGGCGGGGCGCGAGGTAGACGTCGATAAGCGCCTGTGTGACTCCGAGCTCGAGCACGCCGAACGAAACCTTTCGCTCGCGCACATGCTGCGCTCCTATGAAATTATTCAGGACGATGCCCACGACGCAGTTCTGTCCTATACCTCGCAGTGCGCGCTGTCGGTCGACGTGCGTGACCTCGCCGTCATGACCGCGACCTTGGCCAATGGCGGGCGCCAGCCGGTGACGGGGGAGAAGATTCTGGACGCCGACGTGTGCCGCATGACCTTGGCAGTGATGAGTTCGTGTGGCATGTATGACGGCGCCGGGCGTTGGATGGCGGAAGTGGGAATCCCAGCTAAGTCGGGTGTGGCCGGCGGGCTCATTGGCACGCTGCCGGGGCAGATTGGTGTGGCGACGTTCTCGCCGCGCCTCGATGAACAGGGCAATAGCGTGCGCGGCACCGCGATTTTCCGTGAGCTTTCCTCCGATATGGGCCTGCACCTGATGTCCACGGAGAACCGATTCGGTGTTCACCCAGTGCGCAGCGTCGATGAAGATGATGATACGGCCATCATCCGACTGCAGGGCCACATCAATTTCACCGCTACGGAAGCCATCCTCCACGAGCTGGAGGAGCGCCAATTCTCTGGCAAGCGCCTAGCGCTGGACTTCTCACAGGTTTCCGGCCTGCACACGGTGGGCCGGCGCATGCTCAAGGAGGGCCTGCGCCGGCTGCGTGAGGGCGGCAACGAGGTGGCGCTTGTCGACGATAACGGGGTTGTCACCGACCGCGCCATGTCCGACGGCTCCGTCCTCCCGCTGGCGGACAAGGAGGACTACGTCATCGCCGGCGAAGAGGTGTGAGCGGCCTGAAGCCGCTCACACGAGGGGCCGAATTGAAGCCGCCCACACGAGATTAGGACTCGGAGATCTCGCGCAGCGTTGCCACCACGGTGCGCACCGGTACGCCGGTGGCGCGCTTCGGGGTGTAGCCGCGCGGAGCGGAACCGTTCCAGGAGGGGCCGGCGATATCGATGTGTGCCCACTCGATGCCTTCGCCTACGAACTGCTTTAGGTAGGTGCCGGCGAACTCCATGCCGCCCTCGCGCTTGGCGTTGATGTTGCGGATGTCCGCGGCCTGGGACTTAATCTCCTCGTCGTGCTCCTCCAGAAGCGGCATGGCCCACGCGTTTTCGCCCACCTCGCGGCCGATTTCGGCGATGCGATCGCGGAAGACCTCGGAGCCCATAACGCCCGCTGTGCGAGAGCCCAGCGCCACGATCTGCGCGCCGGTAAGAGTAGCGGTCTCGATGAGGTAGTCGGGCTTGTCCTCGCTGGCGCGCGCAATGGCGTCGGAAAGCACGAGGCGGCCCTCGGCGTCGGTGTTGAGCACCTCTGAGGTCAGGCCACCGTAGTGGGTAATGACATCGCCCGGGCGGGTGGCGCCAGAGCCCGGCATGTTCTCAGCCAGCGGCAGGGTAGCGGTGATCTGGACCGGCAGCTTTAGCTTGGCAGCCGCGATAATGGTGGCAGCCATGGCAGCCGAGCCGCCCATGTCCGAGATCATGTCCCACATACCGTTGCCCGGCTTCAAGGAAATACCGCCGGTATCGAAGGTGATGCCCTTGCCCACAAGAGCCACGTGCTTCTTGGCCTTCTTGGGCTTCCAGCTCAGGCGCACCAGGCGCGGCGGGCGGGCCGAGCCCTTACCCACAGCCAAGATGCCACCGAAGCCCTGCTTTGCCAGCTGCTTCTCATCGAGCACCTCGACGTCAAGCCCGGCCTCCTTGGCCTGGCTGGAAAGGATAGCGGCGTAGGACTCCGGGTAGAGCTCATTCGCCGGGGTATTCACCAAGTCACGGGTGAACAAGACAGACTCTGCCACGGTGCGAGCGGCCTCGAACTCCTCGGAGGCGGACTTATCAGCCACAACGACGAAGGTGGCCGGTTGTTCCTTTTCCGTGAGCTCGGTGGAGCGGATGCCGCGGTAGGCGTAGCCGCCAAGGATGAGGCCTTCGACGGCGGCGCTCACACCGAAGTCCGCGAGGGTGGTCACGATGGTGCCCACGCCAGTCGTGGCACGGGCGGCGCTGCCTGCGGCGCGGCGCAGTGCTTCATCGTCGAGTTCCTCGACGCCGCCCAAACCCAGCGCGATGACCTGTGCGGCGCCCGCCTTTTGCGGGGCGGGGACCTTCACGATTTCCCCAGCCTTGCCCGTCGCCCCCACTGCGGTGAGCGCCTCATACGTTGAGTGCAGCGCCGAAGAGCCGAGTAGGGAGGTACCCGGTACCTCGAGCCCATCCTCGCCAGCAAAGGTTGCGATCAACAGGGCGTCCGCCTGCTTGGGGGCCTTCTTGGCCAGCTCAACGGTGGGGAAAGAGCCGCGTGCGGGCAATTCGAACGTGGTAGAAGCCACGATGTCCTCCTTGAGAAAAGTGACAATGGGATACTCCTCACACCCTACCCGTGTCCATGATGTGGAACGCGTCAGGGGCGATGCGCTCAAGGGGTGACTACGCCGCTAAGGCATTTCTGCATATCTATAGGTGTTGGGGGAGTACGCTATGAAACATGTTGAATTACACCGTGACGCGAACTGAAAACCCCACCTCCCCGGAGCGCCTGCAGGAGATTTTGGCTAACCCGGGCTTTGGCAAATACTTCACCGACCATATGGTGACGATTGACTGGACCGAGGACAAGGGATGGCATGACGCGCAGGTGCGCCCCTACGCGCCGTTCAGCATGGATCCAGCGTCGACCGTCTTCCATTACGGCCAGGCTATCTTCGAGGGCATCAAGGCCTACCGCCAGCCCGATGGCAGCATCGCCACCTTCCGCCCGGAGCAGAACGCACAGCGTCTGCAGGCTTCCGCGGAGCGTATGGCTATGCCGCAGCTCCCGGAAGAAGAGTTCATTGAGTCCCTGCGCCAGCTTGTCGACGTCGACCAGGCCTGGGTCCCCGAAGCCGGTGGCGAAGCAGCTCTGTACTTCCGCCCCTTCATGATCGCCACCGATGTGTCCCTGGGCGTGCACCCGGCACACTCCTACCGCTATGTCGTCATCGCCTCCCCGGCCGGCGCGTACTTCTCCGGTGGTATCAAGCCGGTGTCCGTCTGGCTGTCCACCGACTATGTTCGCGCCGCCCCCGGCGGCACGGGTGCGGCCAAGTTCGCCGGCAACTACGCGGCCTCCCTGCTGGCGCAGGCGCAGGCAGCGGAGAAGGGCTGCGACCAGGTGGTGTGGTTGGATGCCATCGACCGCACCTACATCGAGGAGATGGGTGGCATGAACTTGGCCTTCGTCTACGGCGAAGAGGGCAACCAGACTCTGGTAACCCCGGCGTTGTCGGGATCGCTGCTTCCGGGCATTACCCGCAAGTCCCTGCTGCAGGTGGCCGAAGATATGGGCTTGAAGGTCGAAGAGCGTCGCATCACCTACAAGGAGTGGGAGCACGACGTTGCCTCCGGTGCGATGGTGGAGGCCTTTGCCTGCGGTACCGCTGCCGTCATTACCCCGGTGGGCCACGTCATGGGCACCGATACTGACTTCCACATCAACAACGATGAGGCAGGGGCCACGACGATGGCTTTGCGTGAGCGCCTCACCGGCATCCAGCGCGGGTCCGTTGAGGATACCCACGGCTGGCTGCACACGCTGGTGGAGGCTTAGAGCGCAATTCGCTTAGGCAAGCTCGGCGGCCAGCTGCACCAGCGGCAGGGCCGCGAGCGCGCCGAGGGGGAAACCTTCGCTCAGGTTTAAATCGAGCAGCGGTTCAATCCCGAGCTCCTTGAGGGCGAGGGCATACGCCGGTTCGGGGGTTGTGCTTCCCGCGTGCAGCCAGCCTTTCACGCCGGGGGCGCTGCGCTCGGCGAGGACGGCGCCGGTGGCGGCCAGGGGGCCGTCGATAAGCACCGGCGTCCGTCGCGCCGTGGCTTGGGCGATGAAACCCACTAGTGCTGCCACACTCGGGGTGCCGATGGTCTGCACAACTTCCCAGCCCTCCAGGTTGCGGGCGCGGAACATGGAGTCCCGCACAATGCTCACGCGGGTCTTCCACTGTGCATCCGTGATACCGCTGGCGAGCGTATTTGTCCCCACGATGGCCGCCGGTTCGGTGTGGGTAATCCGGCCCATAAGGCTTGCGGCGACGGTCGCGTCATCGATGCCGCGAGCGGACGCTATGAGTAGGTCCGAACCGGAATCGATCTCGCGATCCGCCGTGGACATGCCCGCATCGATGAAGGACTCGAACTCCGCAGGGGTCATGGCGGCGGAGGAGGCGCCAGGCTCAGTGCTGGTGGGTTCTGCGCTGGTGCACTCGACGAAGTCTATGCCTGCCCCTGCGCGCTGCGCAGCGCTGAAGAGGTTCTCGCGCCACCGTTCCTCATCAGCAGGGGAGTGTTGCGTGAGCGCGCCGTCGTCGGTGGTGTGCGCCGCGAGAGCGGGATTGCTGAGAAAGACAATGGCGCGAGGGCGCTGAAGGGGCTTAGCCTGCGAAGAATCCTGGGCTGCCGCCAACCACGCGGCAATCTCTGCCACGCGGTTTGGTTGTGCTGCGGTTGAAGGGCGCAGCTGGGGAACGGCGGTGAATTCAGGCATGTGTCCTCCGGTCTAGACGGTGGCTCCGCGCTCCACCTGCGGGCGCGGGGTGCGCCACTTACGCGGCTGGGAGGCACGGGAGTACGCGTAGAAGCCTAGGCCAAAACCGGCCTCGGTGGTGCCGGGGAACTTGAGACGCACTGCGTTGTTGCACTTGCGCGCGAGCCAGAAGCCCTCGACCGCGAAGACCACGATGACCGCCATGGCGCCGATAGAAATGATCTGGGACAGGCGCGGGTCCCGGGTGCTGACGAACATGAGCACCAGCAGCACGATGGCAAAAGGCATGACCCACTCGTTGATAAAGCGGCGGGAATCTACCCAATCACGCACGTAGCGGCGGACCTCGCCCTTATCGCGGGCGAGTAGGTAGCGCTCGTCGCCAGCGGCCATGCGCTCCTGTGCCACCTTGTTGCGCTCGCGGGACTCTTGGCGCTCTTTGCGCTTGTATTCCTTCCACTCCTGCTTGGACATGGAAGCCTTGAGCTCCTTGCGGTGCTGGTAGCGCTGCGCCTCCGACATTCCTCGGGGGTCGCGCTTGACGCCGCGGGCGATTTCTTGCGCATCGCGCTTGGGCGTGGGGCGGCCCTTCGGCGGCGTGTAGCCCTTGCGGTGCGGTTTCTCGGCGGCGGGTTGTTCTACCGGCGCCGGGGTGGGCTCGGCGGGGGAAGAAGCTTTGTCATCTTTTTGCCACGGAAGTTTCACGCTGTTTAGCGTACAAGGTCGCACGGACATACTGGGAATAGGCCCGCGGGAGCCGGCGTTGTGGCGAGAGAGTACGACAGTGTTCGACTGCGAGGCATCCTTTATTCCTCTCTTGCGAGGGGGTAGGGTGGGCTCCAGAAAAATTCCGTATATATAAGAGGAGAAACCATGACCGCTCCCGCGTCTGCAACCGGAGTTATCCTGACCGAGGCCGCTGCTGCCAAGGCAAAGTCCTTGCTTGAGCAGGAAGGCCGCGATGATCTCTCGCTGCGCATCGCTGTCCAGCCGGGTGGCTGCGCTGGCCTGCGCTACCAGCTCTACTTCGATGACCGCACTCTGGATGGTGACAAGGTGGACACCATCGGCGGCGTTAACCTCGTCGTAGACAAGATGTCCATCCCGTACCTCACCGGTGCCAAGATTGATTTCTCCGACACCATTGAGGCGCAGGGTTTTACCATCGATAACCCCAACGCTGGCGGGTCCTGCGCTTGCGGTGACTCCTTCAATTAAAGTCACATAGACGATATGCCGAAGCCCTCGCCACGTGGCGAGGGCTTCGTTTTTTATTCTTCAATCTTCTCGGTACCGGTTTCCCGGTACCGTTTCCTACTTCTGGAAGTTGGACAGAAGAGGGTGGGTGACTCTAGAGCTTCACGGGATAATCGCGCTGCTCAATCTTGGGGTCGATGCGCTCTTCCACGAAAATGCCGTGCCAGATCATGAAGGACAGAACCGTCCACAGGCGGCGCGAGTGATCGGATACTCCGTCGCGATGCTCCTTGAGCATCTCCAGGACTTCCTTCTTATTGAAGATGTCCTCGGTCTGAGATTCCGTGATCTGGTCCTGGGCCCAACCGTAGAGTTCATCGCCTGCCAGCCAGTGGCGCATGGGAACTGGGAAGCCCAGCTTCTTGCGGTGCAGCACGTGCGGCGGGACGATCTGCTCCATGGCCTTGCGCAGCGCGTACTTGGTGGTGCCGTGCGAAATCTTGAGGTCATAGGGGATGGTCTCCGCGACCTTAAACACTTCCTTGTCAAGGAAGGGCACGCGCAGCTCGAGCGAGTTGGCCATGTTCATCTTGTCGGCCTTGACCAGGATATCGCCGCGCATCCACGTAAAGAGGTCGAGGTGCTGCATGCGGGCTACGGGGTCGAAATCTTGAGATTGCGCATAAATCGGCGCGGTTACCTCGCGGTGGTCCCATTCCTGTTTAGCCCAGGGCAGGACGCGCTGGAGCTGCTCGAAGTTGAAGGAACGAGCATTTCCGTAGTAGCGCTCCTCCATGGTCATGGAACCGCGGTTGAGCAGGGACTTGCCCTTCATACCTTCGGGGAGCACCTGCGAGAGCTTGCCCAAGCCGCGGCGCAGTGGGGAAGGAATCTTCTCAAACGGAGCCAGCGAGAGTGGTTCCTTGTAAATGGTGTAGCCCCCAAAGAGCTCGTCTGCGCCTTCGCCGGAAAGTACCACCTTGACGTGTTTGCGGGCCTCTTGGGCGACGAAGTACAGCGGCACAAGGGAAGGATCCGCAACGGGATTGTCCAGGTACCACATGATCTTCGGGACGGCGTCGGCGTACTCCTCGGGGGAGACGATCTTGACGATGTGCTCCACACCGATTGCCTCGGCAGACTCGGCGGCGACATCCACCTCGGAATAGCCTTCCCGCTCGAAGCCAGTAGTGAAGGTGAGCAGGTTCGGATTGTGGCGCTTGGCCAAGGCCGCAATGGCAGTGGAGTCAATGCCGCCGGACAGGAAGGAACCTACAGTTACATCGGCACGCATGTGCTTCTCGACGCTATCCTCCAACGCCCGTGCAATCTTGTCGAAGAGCTTTTGCTCTTCGCCCTGCTTAACGGGCTGAATAGGGAAGCGAGGCTTGAAGTAGCGCTCGGACACGACCTTTTCGCCGGGACGAAGAGTGACGGTGCAACCCGACTCGACGCGCCGAATATTGGCGTGGAGGGATTCCGGTTCCGGCACGTACTGCAGGTCGGTGTAGTGCTCGATGGCGCGCTTATCAAGGCTGAGATCTAGACCTAGCGAATTGGCCATCGAGAGGATGCACTTCATCTCGGAGGCGAACACCGTGCCGGCAGCCGTGGTGGCGTAATAGAGGGGCTTGATGCCGAACTGGTCTCGGGCGGCGAACATCGTGCGCGTTTCGGTGTCCCAGATGACGAAACCAAACATGCCACGTAGGTGCTCTACTACGTCCTTGCCCCAGTGGTGGTAGCCGACGACGATGGGCTCACCATCGCCCTCGGTGTTAAAGGTGTAGCCGGCGGCGATGAGCTCTTCGCGCAGCTCGACGTAGTTATAAATCTCGCCGTTGAAGGTAAGAGCGTAGCGCTGTGGGTTGTCTTCGGGGCCCCAACGCAGCGGCTGGTGGGAGTGCTCGAGGTCGATGATGGACAGGCGGTTAAAGCCAAAAGCTGCATCATCGTCATGCCAAGTACCAGCAGCGTCGGGGCCGCGATGGCGCATGCACTGGAGGGACTGCTCGAGTGCCTCCACGTGTTGGGCGGCGTTGCGATCGGCGCTGAGTAGCGCGCAGAGTCCGCACATAAACTTGCTTCTCCTTATATATCAAGGTCTATCCTCGACACACTTTACGGCTGGAGTTGGGCGATCTGCGAACCCCGCGCCGCGCTCCCCGTTAGGGTGCGAACTTTCGGATGATGCACAGCAGTATGCCTTGTGAATTGGGTCATAGGCGGAAGGGGGAGGGTGGGGTAGCTGGTGTGACCTTGCGCAGGTGGGCCGGTAACATCCCGTACGTTCACTATTTATAGAGCGGAACTAACACCTGATCAGTCCAGCGAAAAGGTCTGAAATTCAGGCATGATCCTCTATCCTGATTGGGTAGGAATGCTCTGTGAGTATTCGAGAAGTTTGTGTGCACAGAAAGGCAGAACACACGTGGGACAGCGTAAGCAACGCAACCTCGGCCGTAAGGCAGGCTTGGCGGGCGTTATCGCTCTGGGCGGTCTAGCTCTGGCAGGTTGTGACGTCGCAGCGCCGACGGCCGTTGAAAATCTCCTAGGTATGGGTTGGCCGAAGGGTGTTACCCCTGAGGCTCACTCGATGTACAACTTCTGGATCTGGGTCTGGGTTGCTGCATGGATCATCGGCTTTATTATGTGGGGTCTCTTCCTCACTGCCATCTTCCGTTGGAGCGCGAAGAAGGCCGAGAAGGCTGGCAAGGGCGAGTTCCCGAAGCAGCTGCAGTACAACGTGCCGCTGGAGATGGCATTGACCATCATTCCGATCCTTATCATTATGGGCCTGTTCTTCTTCACCGTTCAGGCACAGCAGAAGGTTACGGCTTTGGATAAGAACCCTGAGGTCACCGTTGACGTGACTGCCTTCCAGTGGAACTGGAAGTTTGGTTACGCCGAGAACAAGGTTGATGGCGAGAATTACAATGGCGCCGATACTGAGCGCCAGAAGCTCGCTGAGGAATCTGCTGTGGATCCAGAGGGTACTGCGAACCCCAATCCGATTCACGGTAAGTCCATGGGCGACATTTCCTACCTCAACTTCAACAAGATTGAGACCGTCGGTACCACCGAAGAGGTTCCGGTTCTGGTTCTCCCGGTAGACACTCCGATTGAGTTCCGTCTTGCCTCCGGTGACGTTTCCCACGCATTCTGGGTTCCGGAGTTCCTGTTTAAGCGCGATGCCTACGCACACCCGGAGAAGAACTCCCAGGAGCGTCGCTTCCAGGTTGAGAAGATTGAGGAAAAGGGTGCCTTCGTCGGCCGCTGTGCTGAGATGTGCGGTACCTACCACTCCATGATGAACTTCGAGATCCGCACCGTTGACCGCGCGGACTTTAACGAGTACCTCAAGTTCCGTGAGGAGAATCCGCAGGCAACTAACGCCGAGGCCCTTGAGCACATTGGTGAAGAGCCTTACGCAGTTACCACTACTCCGTTCAACTCGCTGCGCGATACCCGCGATGCCGACAACTTCGTTGACACCTCGTCTGCGGCATAAGAAAAGGAACTGATACACAATGCGTGCAACATCTAAGGTCTTTTACGCAATTGCGACCTACCTCTTCGTGTCGCTCATCGTCTACATCATTGGTGTTAACTACGTCAAGGATGATGGCTACCTGTACGGCACCGAGTGGGTCGGCATCGTCGGCATGGTCCTTGCCATGCTGCTCTGCATCATGCTGGGCGGCTACCTCCACTTCACCGATAACCGCGTTGACGTCACTCCGGAAGATTGGGAGGAAGCGGAGACTGAAGACGGAGCTGGTATTCTCGGCTTCTTCTCTCCGAGCTCCATTTGGCCGCTGTGCATGACCGGCTCCATCGCGGTGCTGGGTCTTGGCATCATCTTCCTTTACTTCTGGATGATTATTCTGGGTGCTGTCTTGCTCGTGACGTCCGTTACCGGCCTGTCCCTGCAGTACGGTCTTCCGAAGGAAAAGCACTAAGGCTTAGCTACTCCTGCCGCGCGATTTAGCGCCACGACTTCTCACGCCCCTGCCACACAACGTGGCGGGGGCCTTGTCGATCTTCAGGACGTCGTGAAGCGTTGTAAAAAGTTCCCGGAGGCCCCAAAAAATTTGTGTAGCCCGGCAGGCTGGGGGAGGGCTTGGGGTGCCAGGATGGCTGGGAGCAGGTCGGCCGTAGGAATTCCAGCACGTTAACGTGCGTTTTTACGGGGGTCATCCGAAAGTTGCAGTCCTGCACTTACGCGGGCGAATGGGGGTGTGATTTATCTCATTGGGGCACGTCATGGGGAAGTAGCTCTGGCGGACGGGCTTCGGGTAGTTGACGTGTTTTGAATGCTTGCCGTCTTCGTTAGCACGTTGCACTACCTGCAGGGATGGGGCGTCGTAAAGCGCGGTGAAAAGTTCCCAACTATTTTCTGAATGATTTGGGGACTCCGGACGCGCTGAAGATGGTGAAGGTCTATGCTCTGGCCTCAAAAAAATCGGGGGGAAATGAGATGACTTATGCGGCTAGACCAGCCATACTGTTATGCGTGACGAGCGTAGTTTCTAACCAAGGTATGGCAGCACCACGTGTTGCCGCGCTGAACCGACCCAACATGGTCAGCGTTGGCACCATCGTGTTCCTGTCTCAGGAATTGATGTTCTTTGCTGGACTGTTCGCGATGTGGTTCACCTCGCGTGCGAACGGCCAGGAGGGCGACTGGGCTGAGCACACCGCGCACATCAACGTGCCGATGGGCTTCATCATTACGACAGTCCTGGTTCTTTCCTCCGTGACCTCTCAGTTCGGCGTGTTTGCAGCAGAAAGGGGTGACGTATACAAGCTCCGACTCTGGTACTCGGTGACCATCGCGTTGGGTGTTGTCTTCCTAGGCATCATGGCGTTCGAGTGGACAGAGTTGATCATGGCTGGTGTCACTGTTCAGTCCAGCGTGTTCGGTTCGGTCTTCTACATTCTGACCGGCTTCCACGCGGCTCACGTGACTGCGGGTCTGATTTCCTTCGGAATCATCTTGGCGCGCATCGCCCGCTCCAAGTTCACGCCTGCACAGGCCACCGCGGCAATGGCAGTGTCCTACTACTGGCACTTCGTTGACGTTGTGTGGATCGGCGTGTTCGTAGTCATCTACCTAGTTCAGTAGGCCGTAGTCGCCGGGGAGCAACCGGCCTACAGCCATTCATTTCCATGTACGAGTTATCTAAAGGAAAATGATGGATAACATCCAGCAGCCCGCCGCAGTGGAAGACACCACTGCCGCGGCTAAGAAGACCCGCCGTCGCCGCAAGGCGAAGCGCACGCTGGCTGGCGTCTTTGCGCTGAGCATCGGCCTTACCGGCGCTGGCGTCTTGGCTTCTGCCTTGACCCCTGACGCGCAGGTGGCTACAGCCGCAAAGGATGACCAGGCACTCGTTCAAGAGGGCAAGGACATCTACGAAGTCGCTTGTATTACCTGCCACGGCGCTAACCTGCAGGGAATCCAGGACCGCGGCCCGTCCCTCGTTGGCATCGGCGCCGGCTCCGTGTACTTCCAGGTTCACTCCGGCCGCATGCCGATGATGTCTAATGACGCTCAGGCTGAGCGTAAGACTCCGCGCTACACCGAGCAGCAAACCCTGGCGCTTGCCGCTTATGTTGCTGCCAACGGTGGCGGTGCCGATATCGTCTACAACGAGGACGGCTCCGTTGCACAGGAATCCCTGCGCGGCGCTAACTACAACGGGCAGATTCAGGCAGAGGACGTAGCTAAGGGTTCTGAGCTCTTCCGCATGAACTGCGCGTCCTGCCACAACTTCACCGGCAAGGGCGGCGCGCTGTCCTCCGGTAAGTTTGCCCCGCCGCTGGCTCCGGCCAACGAGCAGGAGATCTACCAGGCAATGCTGACCGGCCCGCAGAACATGCCGAAGTTCTCTGACCGTCAGCTGACCGCAGACGAGAAGAAGGACATCATCGCCTACCTCAAGTCTGCAAAGGAAACCCCGTCGCCGGCCGGCTGGTCGCTCGGCGGTCTCGGCCCAGTGGCTGAGGGCCTGGCAATGTGGATCATCGGCATCAGCCTTCTGTGCGTTGCCGCTATGTGGATTGGATCTCGCTCATGAGCAACGTAAAGAAGAATTACTCTCGCAAGGAGCTCGATGCTATGAGCAACGACGAGCTCGCAGCACTCGGCACCGAGCTTGACGACGTCACCGTCGCATTCCGCAAGGAACGTTTCCCGGTCGAGGGTGACCCCGCTGAGAAGCGCGCCGCCGGCAATGTCACCTTCTGGCTCATTGTTTCTGTACTGATGGGTATCGCCTTCCTTGGCGTTTACCTCTTCTGGCCGTGGCAGTACAAGATGCTGGGGGAGGATGGCCTGTGGTGGCACACCCTCTACACCCCGCTGCTGGGCCTGACTTCCGGCCTGTGCATTCTGGGCCTGGGCTTCGCCATTGTTCAGTACGTCAAGAAGATTCTCCCGGAGGAGATCTCAGTTCAGCGTCGCCACGACGGTCCTTCCGAAGAGGTGGACCGCCGCACGCTGACCGCCCTGCTTAATGATTCTTGGAACACGTCGACGCTTGGTCGCCGTTCCACCATCAAGGGTCTGCTCGGCGGCGCCGGCGTTCTGTTCGGCCTGACGGTTATTGCGCCGCTGGGTGGCGCCATCAATAACCCGTGGAAGAAGCGCCACGATCTGAACTACGCCGGCGACGGCACGCTGTGGACCTCCGGTTGGACCATGCATGAAAAGGGCGTCAAGCTCTACCTTGCTCGCGACACCGGTACTATCGCCGAGAAGCACGAAGGTGAATCCGGCACTCACTACACCACCCGCGGTGTTACCCGCCTGGTTCGTGTACGCCCGGAGGACCTTGCCGCCGGCGGCATGGAGACTGTCTTCCCGCTGGCTGCTGAGGATGTTAACGATGGTGCTGAGTACTCCGAGGACAAGGACGTCTACGAGAACCACATGCACTCCATCCATGGCAACCGTAACGCCGTGATGCTCATCCGCCTGCGCAACGATGACGCCAAAAAGGCCATCGAGCGCAAGGGCCAGGAGGACTTCCACTACGGCGATTACTACGCCTACTCCAAGATTTGTACCCACATTGGTTGCCCGACCTCGTTGTACGAGGCTCAGACCAACCGCATTCTCTGCCCGTGCCACCAGTCGCAGTTCGACGCTCTGCACTACGGCAAGCCGGTCTTCGGTCCGGCAGCCCGTGCACTTCCGCAGCTGCCGATTGACGTGGACGAAGAGGGCTACCTCATTGCTAAGGGCAACTTCATCGAGGCCGTCGGACCTGCATTCTGGGAGCGTAAGTCATAATGAGTAACAAACTTGCACAGATGGGTAACAACATGGACGAGCGGTACTCCGCTGCCGGCGTCCTGCGTACCCAGCTCAACAAAGTCTTTCCCACTCACTGGTCCTTCATGCTCGGTGAGATGGCACTGTACAGCTTCATCATCTTGGTGCTGACCGGCATCTACTTGGCGCTGTTCTTCGATCCTTCCATCACGAAGGTCATTTACGACGGCGCTTACACCCCGCTCAACGGTGTGGAGATGTCGCGCGCCTATGCAACTGCGCTTGACCTCTCCTTCGAGGTCCGCGGTGGTCTGTTCGTGCGCCAGATGCACCACTGGGCAGCACTCATGTTCATGATGTCCATGATTGCCCACATGCTTCGCATCTTCTTCACCGGTGCGTTCCGTCGCCCGCGTGAGGCTAACTGGATTATCGGTTGCGCCTTGATTCTCTTGGGCATGATCGAGGGCTTCCTCGGTTACTCCCTCCCGGACGACCTCCTCTCCGGTGTCGGTCTGCGAATCATGTCCGCCATTATCCTGGGCCTGCCGATCATCGGCACCTGGCTGCACTGGGCCATCTTCGGTGGCGACTTCCCGTCCGACCTGATGCTGGATCGTTTCTACATCCTGCACGTGCTGGTTATCCCGGGCATCATCCTGGGTCTGATTGCAGCTCACCTCATCATGGTCTGGTTCCAGAAGCACACCCAGTTCCCTGGACCGGGTCGCGCTGAGAACAATGTTGTTGGCGTCCGCATTATGCCGGTCTTCGCCACCAAGGCCATTGGCATGGGCATGATGGTTGCCGGCGTGCTGGCACTCATCTCCGGTCTGATGACTATTAACTCCATCTGGAACCTTGGCCCGTACAATCCGTCTCAGGTTTCCGCTGGTTCCCAGCCGGATATTTACATGCTGTGGACTGACGGTGTTGCTCGTGTCATGCCGGCATGGGAGCTCTACATCGGCAACTACACGATTCCGTCCGCCTTCTGGGTTGCACTGCTCTGTGGCTTGATGGTTGTGTTGCTGTTTGCTTACCCGTTCATCGAGAAGAAGCTGACTGGTGACGACGCCCACCACAATCTCTTGCAGCGCCCGCGCGATGTCCCGGTTCGCTCCGCTATCGGCGCGGCTGCCATCACGTTCTTCCTTCTGGTGACGCTGTCCGGTGGTAACGACCACGTGGCTCACTTCTTCCAGATCTCCCTGAACGCGATGACCTGGGTTGGCCGTATCGGTCTCATCGTCCTGCCGCCGATCGCTTACTTCATGACCTACCGCATCTGCGTTGGTCTGCAGCGCTCCGACCGTGAGGTCCTGGAGCACGGTATTGAGACTGGCGTTATCAAGCAGCTGCCGAATGGTGCCTTCATTGAGGTCCACCAGCCGCTTGGCCCGGTGGATGATCATGGCCACCCGATTCCGCTCGAGTACTCCGGTGCCGCGGTTCCGAAGCAGCTCAACCAGCTTGGTCTGGCTGACTCCGAGACTCAGGGCATCTTCTCTTCCGATGACCCGTCCATCGTCTCCCGCGTCAACGAGATTCGCCACGAGAACCACGCTGAGGAGGCGGAGATGTTCCGTCAGCTCAACGAGTCTAATCGCCGCGAAGACGAGGAGAACGGCCGCATCTAGCGCCTTCACTCGCTGAAACACGCTCACAAGAGCCCGTGCTTCTTTTCCAACAAGAGGAAAGGAGCACGGGCTCTCAGCGTTTCTGTATCCGCTGTGTAGCGTTGTGGCGGGCGGAAGGCCGCCAGTGGGGCCCTAAGCCGGCAAAGTGGCCTATAACCCTGCCAGAGTTGGGCAGAGCGGCCGAAGTTAACGTGCCGTTAACCGTGAATCAACTCTGCCGCTTGTGGCTTGCAAGGTGGCTGGCCTTAGGTGAGTAGAGGAATAGTACTGGGGCCGGCAGAGAAATCCGCTAATAGACACAGTGTTGATCCCTTCTTCTGTGGTGTTTTAGGAGTGCACTGTGGGTAGATTGGGGCTTTTGATTCCTAGCATTACCGGTGTGTGACCAAGGTTACAACGTTATTTTTGTACCCGGTTCTGGTTCCAGGGATGCGCTATTGGTCTAGCGGTCCTGTAATGGATTGTGACTCCGTTGTGGCAGGTCGTTGGCTGTATTCCCAACCGGGCTACATCTATTGGCGTCAGAACTTGGCGGGTGATGTCTTTTAGGTTTCCGTTTGATAACAGGACGGTAACGAACCCAGTTTTGCGTTTCTGACTCGACATCGCTTGTGATGATTTCGTAACCTATTCGAGACATTGAGTTACCGACACGGTGTACACATCACCGGTGCTCAATACGAACTGAAGATTTAAGCGCCGCGTCTGGCCCCTCCTAAAACCGGGGGCCGAGCGGAGATGGCTCTAAAGGAATGGGTCATCGTCGAACGCTAGGCCCGTCCCTTGGGTCAGAGCTTTTGCCCGCGTCATCAAGAAGGTGAATGAATGATTCGCCGTCTTGGCGGGCGAAGTAGGCGCATAGGAAGATTTGGAGTTTAAATTCGTGGCTAAGCACCGTCGTCAGGGCAACGTGAACACCCGTCGCATCGCATCTACCGCTGCTATCGCAGCAACCGCAGCTGTTACCGTACCGGCTGCCGCCAACGCAGCCGAGGTCGTTGTTCCGGACACCGACATCCGTTTTGAGGTCGCCGGCTTGGAGAACGTCCCTAACATCCAGCAGCTGCCCAACGTTGATCGCTACATCCCTGCCTTCAAGGCAAACCAGGGTGGCGGTTACGCCGCCGCTGTTGAGTCCCCGGCGGCACCGGCCCCGGCGCCGACCCAGTCCGTGGGCGAGAAGGTTCTTGAAGCCGCTCGTTCCGCGATCGGTTCCCCGTACGTCTACGGCGCTAACGGCCCGAGCGCCTTCGATTGCTCTGGCCTGACCTCCTGGGCTTACCAGCAGGCTGGCGTGTCCATCCCGCGTACGTCCCAGGCGCAGGCATCTGCCGGCACCCCGGTGTCCCTCGATGCGCTGCAGCCGGGTGACATCATCGTGTACTACTCCGGTGCATCTCACGTTGGCATCTACACCGGCCATGGCACCATCATTGACGCTCTGAACTCCGGTACCCCGGTGGGTGAGCGTTCCCTGAACTACATGCCGATTCACTCCGCAGTTCGCTTCTAAGCGCACTCGGTAATCGTCCTAACCCCTTCCGCCGCTCTTGCCATGTTGATGGTGAGGGTGGGGAAGGGGTTCGGCTATTCTTGTAGCCGTTATGTTTTTGCTCGACTGAGGGTATAATTCAGTTATCTACTAACCTTCTCTAAGTTTCGGGGGTATCCATGTCGCGTCGTGGCATTGCGTGTGCCGTTGCTGCACTCGCTTTGAGCACGGTTCCAGTTGCCGTCCTTTCACCGTCGGCTGTGTCCCAGGAGGTTTCTCCGGAGCAGCAGCAGGAAGGCGCTCCGCAAGCGGAGGATCCTGAAGACCTGCCCGGCCTCATTGAGCGCATGGCGGACGTCGCCCAGCGCGTGTCTGCCAAGGGTGAGGAAGTCAAGGGGCTCGAGGATGAGCTCGCTGAGTCGGAGAAAGAGATCGGCGAGCTGGAATTGAAGGCCGAGGAGGCGCAGCGCACTTCCGAGGACGCCTCAGCCGCCGTGGCCGAACAACAGGAACGCATCGATGCTCTAGCGCAGAAGCGCTACCGCAGGAATGCCGCTGCAACGTCGGTCTCCGCCGCCCTCAATGCAAATGACGTGGCCAGTGCGGTAGAACGGATGGGCTATCTAGGTGCCCTATCCAAGGCCGCGAAGCGTGAGGAAGACGCAATGGTCGCGGCTTCCGCAGCGGCCGACGACGCGCATCAAGAGGCAGTTGATGCCGCCGAGGAGGCACGCCATAAGCGTGACGAGCTGCAGGTAAAGCGTGACTCAGTGCTGAAAGAAAAGGCCGAGCTGGAAGAACAACAGAAGGAACTTGAGGCCACCGTTGATGGCTTAAGCCCAGAAGCGCGTGAGGCATGGGTCCAGCACTTCGGTGGATCCTCCGACCTTGACTTGGCTGCGCTGGCCGATGGCTCCGGGTCTGCCGCTGTGGAAGCCGCTCTCAGCCGTATTGGCGCCCCGTATGGCTGGGGCGCAACGGGTCCTGATGTTTTTGACTGTTCTGGCCTGATGGTGTGGAGCTATCAGCAGATGGGCAAGAGCATTCCGCGCACCTCGCAGGCGCAGCTCGCCGGTGGTACGCCGGTGCCGCTGGACCAACTCCAGCCCGGCGATATTGTGGGCTATTACCCCGGCGTTACCCACGTGGGAATGTATATCGGTGATGGCCAGATTGTTCATGCCTCCACCTATGGCGTCCCCGTGGCCGTGGTGCCGCTGAATTCCATGCCGGTGGAAGGTGCCGTACGCTATTAGGACATGGCGCGCACACTCCTCGTCACCAATGACTTCCCGCCCACCATCGGCGGGATCCAGTCCTATCTTCGAGATTTTCTGGCGACCCTCAACCCGCAGGATGTCGTGGTTTTCGCCTCGACTCAAGACGGGGACGCCGCTGCGGAGTATGACTCGACGCTGCCCTATCCCGTGGTCCGCTGGCCGCGCTCCATCATGCTGCCAACGCCTGCTACGGCCCGCCAGATGCAGCGCCTCATCCGAGAACACGATATCGAGGCCGTGTGGTTTGGTGCTGCGGCCCCACTCGCGCTCATGGCGCCGGCAGCGCGTGCAGCGGGCGCGCGCCGCATCGTAGCCACAACGCACGGGCATGAGGTGGGGTGGTCCATGCTTCCTGGGGCGCGGCAAGCCTTGCGCAGGATCGGCAAGTCTTCGGATGTCCTCACGTATATCTCGGACTACACGCGCAACAGGTTGGAGCCCGCGTTCGGCTCGGGTGCGCGGTGGGTTCATTTGCCCTCGGCGGTCAACCTGGAGGATTTCACTCCACCAACCGCAGACGAGAAGCAGGCGGCCCGCGCGCATTTCGGGTTGGGCTCCGGCCCAGTAATTGTCTGCATCTCCCGCCTGGTCCCGCGTAAAGGTCAGGACCAACTCTTGCGCGCTATGCCAGCTGTGCGTGTGCGGATCCCGGATGCGCAATTACTCATTATCGGTCGCGGCCGCTACGAGCCGACCTTGCGTGAACTTGCGCATCTGTACTGCCCAGACGCCGTGATTCAGGAGGCGCGGGATACGGCGGAATTGCGTTTGGCCCTCCATGCAGCCGATGTATTCGCCATGCCTGCACGCACACGAGGCGGCGGACTCGACGTCGAGGGACTCGGCATTGTTTACCTTGAGGCGCAGGCGGCGGGGCTGCCAGTGGTTGCTGGAGATTCCGGCGGAGCGCCGGAAACGGTGACTCCGGAAACAGGGCTCGTTGTGCGCGGGTCTTCGGTACCGGAGCTCGAGGAGGCGCTGTGCACGTTGCTTGGCGATGCCCCCCGGGCCCACCGTATGGGGGCAGCCGGGCGCCGCCACGTGGAGGAGCGCTGGACGTGGGAAATCATGGGCGCACGATTGCGCGAGATTCTTGAATGTGATCGAGGGCAAGCCGGGGTATATCCTACTAGTCATGCTTGAACACACTCCCTCCGCTGAAGACGGCCGCAGTGGCCTCACCATCGGGTTCGATATTGGTGGAACAAACCTGCGCGCCGCGGTGATTGATCCCGCCGGAGAGATTGTGGATTCGATGAGCGTGCCGACGTCCGTGGAAGCGCGAGAGCTCGAAGATGACATCGTGCGTTGCGTCGACAGCCTCGCAGCTTCTCATGACATTGATGCCGTTGGGCTTGCCCTCGCAGGGTTCTTGGATCCCGAATGCGAGATTGTGCGTTTTGCTCCGCATTTGCCGTGGCGGGACGCCCCAGTGCGTGAAATCTTGAGCAAGCGCTTGGACGTTCCTGTCCGGCTTGAGCACGACGCCAACTCGGCCGCGTGGGGGGAGTGGCGCTTTGGTGCAGGACGCGGGGCGAAGGAATGGGTTTTCTTCGCTGTCGGTACCGGCATTGGAACCACGCTATTTAATGACGGCACGATCTACCGCGGAGCTTTCGGCACTGCCCCTGAGTTTGGGCACCTCGTTGTTTCACCGGGCGGACGCCAATGCTCGTGCGGAAAGCGCGGCTGCCTCGAACGCTATGCGTCTGGAACCGCTCTGCCGGACACCTGCGCGGATCTGCGCGGTGACTTTGAAACCACCCTCCCGGAGAATCCCTCCGGCGAGGAGATCACCGTGGCCGCTCGCCGGGGAGATCCCCTAGGTCTGGCTGTCATGGATAACTTCGGACAGTGGTTGGGGCAGGGACTATCCATGGTGGCGGATGTCCTTGACCCCGAGCTGATCGTCATCGGCGGTGGGGTATCCAAGGACGCGGATCTGTACCTAGATCGGGCACGGGAAGCCATGGCTAGCCAGATTGTCGGGGCCGGTCACAGGCCTCTGGCCCGAGTCGCAACCGCGAAACTGGGTTCCGCGGCGGGTATGATTGGTGTCGCTGATCTCGCCCGCCAGGAGCACCGAGGTTAACACCGCACATTTTTCTTTCACTGGACAGCGCGGCCTGTTCGGCATAAACAGATAGGACTATAAGCGATGCGAAACAAGTGGTACTGGGCCTTTAAGCACATCTTTTTTGGCCCGGCCCTTCGAGTATGGAACCGCCCATGGTCCGAAGGAATGGATCGCATCCCGGAATCCGGTTCGGCTATCTTGGCATCCTCTCACCAAGCCGTCATGGATTCTTTCTACTTCCCCCTGTTATGCCCGCGGCAGATTACTTTTCTGGCTAAGAGTGAGTATTTCACCACCCCCGGTTTCGTTGGCGGCCTGCAAAAGTGGTTCTTTAGCTCCGTGGGGCAGGTGCCGATTGACCGCGTCAACAAAGACGCGAGCGACGCCATGCTAGCGAGCGCGCAACGCATTATCGGCCGTGGGGATCTCTTTGGAATCTACCCGGAGGGAACTCGTTCGCCCGATGGACGCATTTACAAAGGGCGCACCGGCATGGCGCGCATCGCGTTGACCACTGGTGAGCAGGTAATTCCGATCGCCATGATTAATACCCGGAAGGCAAACCCGATCGGTTCATGGATTCCGCGCCCGGCTCGCGTCGGCATGCGCGTGGGTGAGCCCATCGATCCCCAGGCGTGGGCTGCCGAGCGCAACCTTGATCCACAGGACCACGCTACCGTGCGCGCCTTCACGGACTACGTGATGAAGCAGCTGGCTGAGTTGGCAGGTAAACCCTATGTCGACGTGTACGCCTCCGATGTGAAGGCATCCCTGCAAGCTGGACACGGCTACCCGGAAGGGGCCGAGCCCGGTTCGGAGGCACGGTAGTCAGTGTCTTCTTCTTTAACCAAACGCCTGGCGTGGCCCGATGTAGCGAAAGGAATCTCCATCCTGGGCGTCGTGCTACTGCACATCACGCTCACCGTTCCTGAATCAGGGGAGACGTGGCTGGCGGCCTTTAACGTCTGGCTGGATCCGCTTCGCTTACCTCTGTTCTTCTTGGTGAGCGGCTTTTTTGCCCAGAAGGTTTTTCGCTTTAGCTTCGCGGAGCTTTTCACACGCCGCCTGTGGTACTTCCTCGTTCCCTATGTGGTCTGGATGCTCGTTGAGCAACAAACCAAACGCGTGGAGTACCACTGGGTCTTTGGAGATCCCATCTTCGATGTTGACCAAATGACAGCTAGCCTGCTCGTGGGCCATTCCATGGCATGGTTTTTGCATTCGCTGATTCTGTTCAACATCTTCTTGTGGTGCGTACGCAAGCTCCCCGGGTGGGCAGCGATGGCGCTGAGCTTTAGTCCGATTCTGTTCATCGCTTGGCAGGCGCAATACACCTCGATTGCGAAGGCCATCATGTTTCTCCCGGTCTTTGTTGGCGCTGCCTATTTCCGTGATGCCATTTCCGACTTCGCTGCAGCTATCGAGGCACCGTTTAAGGGCATATGGGATCACCGCAGTTTTTGGGCGTATTCCGGGATGACAGTGGCCTACGCCATCGGCTTTTTTACTCGCCGCGCGTGGGATAACTTCTCCGGAGAAGTTGACGTTACGTGGTTGTTGCCTGGTACGGAGGCGCTGGTGAGGGATGACGTTCATATCCTTGTTCGCATGGTAGAGCAGTTTTTCGAGGTTCCAGTGGGAATCGCGGTGGCGGTGGTGGTGTCCTATATTCCGGCCCTGACCACCGGTCTGCGTTTCATCGGTGCTCACACGCTGCCTATCTATCTTGGGCATCCCATCGGCCTCACCATTCTTTATGGCTACCCCATGGCGCTCCATCCTCGGGAGGTTAGCCTGGCGGGCCAGTGGCCGCTGGAAAACACGTGGTTCTGGCTCAGCATGTGCGTTCTTTATTGCGCCGTCGCATCGTTGGCGCTGTGGGGCTTGGGCAAGGTGCCCGTCGTGGGCTGGACGCTTAAACCGCCGCCGATCGGTGCGAGTCGGCGAACCAAGGCGCCGTCCTCGGCAGGCGTGAGCCTCACCCAACAACACGCTGCGACAAGTAGCACGACGAGCAAGAAATAGTCGTTGCCCGGAATTTGCTGCCACCACGACCATGTCAGCTCCAGCTGCTCATTGTGCGGGACGAGCCAGTGGCCGCGGGCCAGCAACGTCAGCCATGTGAGGGCAGCTAGGAACCAGTGTCGGCGGGCGGTCAGATATACCGCTACCAAGCAGAGCCACGTGAAATGGTGAGACCACGAGACCGGGGAGCACAGCAGCGCCGCCGAGGAAGCGAGCAGCACGAGCTCGACCTGCGATGATGTATGTTCCATGAGCCACCACAGAAGCGCGACGATGGCGATGCATCCGAGAACCCAAAGGGTCGTTGCTTGCTCGGGGACAATACGGCTTAGCAGGCCGCGGAGTGATTGGTTGCCGGCGTAAGCCAGTCCGCCGATGCGCGAGGAATCACGGAGGGTATCGGTCCAATACACCGCTGAGCTCGCCGGGGAGGCGAGGTGCCCTACCACGCCACATGCGGCAAAGGAGACCACCGCCGTGGCAAGAGCGCGCCAGTCGCGGCGAACGAAAAACACGGCGAGGAAGACCGCTGGGGTGAGCTTGATGGCTATTGCAATGCCCGTAAGGACACCGTGCCACTGACTTCGTGGGCTCAGCAGTAAGCAATCTACAACGACCGCCGCGGTCAACAGAAGGTTCACTTGGCCGAAGCTGAGCGTCTCAGTAACCGGTTCCGTCAGCATGCAGGCGCACAATGCCCACGAGGACCACCAACCCGGTCGCTCAGTAGCACAGCTCCGAGAAATCACGGCATACAGGCAAACCCACAGCGCCCCGAGCGATGCTGCGGTGAGAAGAATGGAAAGCGGCCACAACGGGAGCCATGACACCATGGCGAAAAGCGCTGCAGCAAAGGGCGGGTAGGTAAAAGGCAGCGAAAAACCGTTGTCGAGCACATAGCTCTGTGTGTAAAGATTCTCTCCGCGTAGAAGCGCGCGTCCTCCCTCGCGATAGACATCGAGGTCAATGTGGTAATAAGGCGCAATGCTGCCGCTGCTGAATAATGCCGGAAGCTGGATAATCCACGCTAGGGAGGCCAGCCCTGCTATGAACAAGGGGAGAAGAGGGGAGGAGAGAGCTTTCTTCACGCAGTTGAGTATATACCCCCAGTGGACAGGCGTATGTGGGCGGGAGACTAGGATACGGGGCGTGCGCTACTTCTACGACACCGAATTTATCGAGGACGGATCGACCATTGAATTGGTCTCCATCGGAATTGTCGGGGAAGACGGTAGCGAATACTACGCGGTATCCACAGACTTCGATCCGGCCAAGGCAAACGCATGGGTGCGTGAGAATGTTTTGGATAAGCTGCCGAGTCCAGCAGACCCGGTATGGAAATCACGCGAAACCATCCGCGAAGATCTCCTGAAATTCCTCGGCCGGCACTCCACTCCCATCGAGTTGTGGGCCTGGGTGGGCGCCTATGACCACGTGGTTGTTGCGCAACTCTGGGGCGATATGGCGAGTCTGCCCAAGGGCCTGCCGCGCTATACCCGGGAGCTTAAGCAGTATTGGGAATTCGCCGGCCGCCCCAAGCTGCCTCCTGTCCCGAACGGCAACCATGACGCGTTGGTCGACGCCCGCCATAATCTGGCCAAATTTCGGGTTTGTGAACAGCACTTGCCGTTGACTAGGGGCAACCGCGTTAATAAAGCGTGAATTAATACCGTGGCCGAAATGCCATTAACTAACGCGCGATAGACCCAAGATGGTTAAATACTGGGTGTGAGTTGGACAGTAGATATTCCCAAAGAAGTACTTCCTGATCTGCCGCCGCTGCCGGAGGGGATCAATGAGAAGTTCCAGGACGCCATTGCCCGCGAGGCAAAGCAGCAGCCCAGCTGGGATCAGCTGCAGGCAGATAACGTGCGCAAGATCCTGGAATCCGTCCCACCTATCGTCGTGGCCCCAGAGATCGAGGACCTCAAGCGCAAGCTTGCCGACGTCGCCCTGGGCAACGCCTTCCTCCTCCAGGGAGGCGACTGCGCGGAAACCTTCGAGTCCAATACGGAGCCGCACATCCGCGGCAACATCAAGACGCTGCTTCAAATGGCCGTAGTTTTGACGTATGGCGCGTCCACCCCGGTGGTTAAGCTCGGTCGCATCGCCGGCCAGTACGCGAAGCCGCGCTCCTCTGATCTGGACGCAAACGGCTTGTACAACTACCGCGGTGACATCGTCAACGGCGTAGAAGCCAACGAGGAATCCCGCCGCCACGATCCCGCCCGCATGATCCGTGCCTACGCGAACTCCTCGGCGGCCATGAACCTGGTCCGCGCACTGACCCAATCCGGTACTGCTGACCTTTACCGACTCCACGAGTGGAATCGCGAGTTTGTGGCCAACTCTCCGGCAGGCGCTCGCTACCAGGCCCTGGCAAATGAAATTGAGAACGGCCTGGCCTTCATGAACGCCTGCGGAGTCTCAGACGAGACCCTGCGTTCGGCACAGATCTACTGCTCCCACGAGGCCTTGCTGAAGGATTACGAGCGTTCCATGTTGCGCTTGGGTACGGACTCTAACGGCGAGACCAAGCTCTACGACCTGTCCGCTCACCAGCTGTGGATCGGCGAGCGCACCCGCGGCCTCGACGATTTCCACGTCGCTTTCGCCTCCATCATCGGCAACCCCGTGGGCATCAAGCTTGGCCCAGGAGTAACCCCGGAGCAGGCTGTGCAGTACGCAGAGCGTTTGGACCCGAACCGTGAGCCTGGCCGCCTCACCATGATCGCCCGCATGGGCCACGACAAGGTGCGTTCCGTCTTGCCGCCGATCATCAAGGCCGTGGAGGACTCCGGCCACAAGGTTGTGTGGCAGTCCGATCCGATGCACGGGAATACCTTCACGGCATCGAACGGCTACAAGACCCGCCACTTCGACAAGATCGTCGACGAGGTCCAGGGCTTCTTCGAGGTGCACCGTGAACTGGGTACTCACCCTGGTGGTGTCCACCTAGAGTTCACCGGCGAGGACGTCACCGAGTGCCTCGGCGGCGCTGAGGACATCACGGACGTGGATCTGCCGGGCCGCTACGAGTCCGCCGTGGATCCGCGCCTGAACACCCAGCAATCGCTGGAGCTGTCCTTCCTTATCGCGGAGATGCTGCGCAACTAGAAGTTGCGCAGGCTAATATGGCCTCCAGAGAATCGGCCACGTGCCGTATTCTCCGGAGCCAAACCACCAGGCCGCCACGGCGACGGCCAAGGTGGCAAGCCCGACTAGTATGAGGAAACCTATAAGCGCGATGGCGCTGCGGTTGCTCAAAGGGCGCTCTTCTGGCTCCTCCTCGGCACCGGCCGGGGGAAGCGGCGCAGAAGGTTCTGCTACCGCAGGGGACGGTGCCGGAGGATTTACCGGTGCGGCCGGCGGGAGAAAAACATCGTTTCGAGGCTCTACACGGGTTTCCCGCGTGGGCGCTTGAGGCGCCGGGATCGTGGACGTGGCTTCGAAGACCCGGGTATTGCCTGCCCCCGAAAAATCCGTGGGCACAGCGGCTGTTCGTGCAGCAGCCGAGTTCCGCGGGACGGGGACGGTGAATTGCGGGAGCTGCAGTTCACGGGATACATCATCCAGCGCATCGAGGAATTCGCCGGCATCCGCAAACCTTTCGGCCGGCTGGCGCGCGGTGGCGGTGGCCACGAGGGCGTCGAAAAGCATGGGCACCCCCTCGATGCGTGAGGACGGCGCCACCACATCCGCGTGCACGCGCGCTGTGGCGTGGGCTAGTGGGGTCTCGCCGTGGAAGGGGACCGTGCCGGTAAGGAGCTCAAACAGGACAATTCCGGCCGAGTAGACATCGGAAGCCGGGGTGATATCCGCACCCGTAACCTGCTCGGGGGAGAGGTAGCTGACGGTGCCGACGATTTGACCCGAGCTATCGTGCTCCGCTTTGGCGGAGCGCACCAAGCCGAAATCGCCGACCTTAACGCGGTGGTTGTCCGTGATGAGAACGTTGTCCGGCTTGATATCTCGGTGCACGAGGCCGGCGTGGTGGACCTCGGTGAGCCCGGCCAGCACGGAGTGCATGACGCCGGCTGCGGCATGCGGCGGCATGGGGCCGCGTTCAGCAAGGAGCTCGCGCAAGGTGCCGCCGGTGATGAGCTCCATGATGAGATAGATGGGCAACCCATCCGCGGAGAAATCATGCACGGCGACGAGGTTGGGGTGGCTGAGCTGTGCCATGGCGCGGGCCTCGCGCTCGAAGCGGGTGACGAAGACAGGGTCATCGTGATATCGCTCATCCATGACCTTGGCGGCCACTGCGCGGCCCAAGCGCATGTCGACACAGCGATACACAGTGGACATGCCGCCGCGAGCGATCGGCTGATCAATGCGGTAGCGTCCTTCAAGAATATCGCCCACGTTCAGCCTTGTCATGGATTCCAGTATGGCCGATCAGCGCCCCAAAGTGTGATCCGGCTACAGTTGTGTCCGTGACTAATTCTGAAAACAACTTCGAGAATCCCCACCCGGAACTACCGCAGCTCCTCGCCGGGGAAAAGCTGCTGACGCTTGCTGAGGTTGCTGAAAAGCTCGATCTCCCCATCACTCGCGTCTTCGACCTGCTCAACGCGCGTAAATTCATCGTGTGGCGAAACGCCGAGGGGGAGCGCCTCGTTCCAGAGGCATTCTTCAATTCCAAGGGCGTCATTTCCAAGCACGTGTCCGGAGTGATTACGGTCCTCTCCGATAACGGCTGGGGCGACAATGAAATTTTGGCACACCTGTTTACCGAAGATGAGTCCTTGCCAGGCCGCCCCATTGACGCGCTCCACGGGCACCTTGCGCGCGAGGTTATTCGGCGCGCGCAGGCTTCGGCGTTTTAGGAGTATCAGCCTCATCCATGGCCGCGGTGGTGCGTGGAACACCATCGAAAATCCACTGCGTTGCTGACCACGCCACGACCACCATGGCGATGTCCCAGAACCAGTTATAGAGCTGGTGGTTTCCGTCGCCAGCGAAGGCCACTCCGATAAAGAGGGCCACGCCGGTGGTTAGTTTGATCAAAGGCAGCGGTGGGCGGAAGGTTCCCATGAGCGTGAGCACGGAGGCGTAATACCAGGGAAGCGTCACAGAGTTGAAGACGAACGCCACCTGGTAGGCAGCAGCCGTAGCGGCAATCGCGCGGCGCACGCCCGTTCGCCCCCACCACCACACGATGACGAGGCCGAGGAGCATGAGGATCATCGCAATTGAACGCAACACGCTGAGCACCCCGTTATAGGTGGTATCGGGGGAGAAGACCTGGATGAGCGGTACCAGAATGTCGGCGAGCAAGGTAGGGCCGGCCAGGGGATTGATCACCTTGGAATTGCCGCTGATTTGTGACAACCAGCCCCACGAGCTTCCCGACGCCCACGTAATCACCGCCACCGCCAGCGCGACCTCCGCCACGGCAACGACGCCGGACAGGAGAAAGACCCCGAAGCGCTTGAGTGGCGTGGTGCCTTTCGGCGCCCAGTGGTGCAGCATGAGCCACACGATAAACGGCGCGGCGAATACAGCTGTGGCTTTGAGCGACACCGCTACGCCGACAAGAAGGAGGCTGAGATGAAACTTGTTGTGAACCGCGGCGAGCAATCCCAGCGATACCAAGCCCACCATGACCGATTCATTGTGCATGCCGCCGATGAGGTGCAATAGAATCACTGGATTCGCTACACCCAACCACAGTGCTAGCGCCGGATCGCCCCCGATGCTGCGTGCAAGGCGTGGAATCGACCAAGCGATGGCGGCAAAGCCGAGGACCGATATCGCCTTATAGACGATGATGCCCGCGGCGACATTGTCCCCCACGAGGTCGGTTACCCCGTTGCCCATCCACAAGTGCAGCGGACCATAAGGCGTAGTGGTGTTGCGCCAGTCGTGTGAGACTTCCAGCAGGAAGGGGCCGGGGTTAACAGCCGCGCCTTCGACATAAGGATCGAAACCATCGCGCACCATGGCTCCCTGCATGAGATAGGAGTACACGTCCCGCGAAGCCAATGGGGCCGCGCACAACAGCGGGGCAACCCAACACAGCAGCATTCGGCGGATGTCTGACAGCGCGCCGTCGGGTTGCGGGTTCTTGAGCTGTGGGGCGATGAGATAACGCCCTGCCAGGACCCACGCGGCGACCAATCCGAAGAGGCCAACCCAATAGAGGACTATGCCGATGTTTCGGCCGTGGCCATATGCGAGGAATCCGATGTTGAGTGCCTCAAGAAAGCCGCCGCGGTTCCGGGTTGCGCCACCAGAGAAGGAGGCGAGAGCAAGGATCACCGCGGAGACGATGCCCAGAGGAAGTGGGTTGGGAATGCGCAGGGATACGCGCGCGGATGCGGAGCGGGCCATGCTACATCCGGCGTGCGGTGGATTTGTGGGCAAGCTCTTCCAGCGTTGCCGTGACTTCGGGGGCGACCTGGGCATTATGAAGGTGGTCAAGGCCCGAGCGCGTGAGATCGCTGATGCGCTGCTCGACGACATCCGGTGCCCCGGAATCGGCAATGATCTGGGCCATGCGGGCAATATCTGCGGGATCCTCCGTCTGGCCGATGAGTCGGCGAAGCTCCGCGGCAGCAGCGGGATCAGTGGTATCCGCACGTTGCAGAGCCAATGACAAGAGGACCGTGCGCTTGCCCTCGCGCAGATCATCACCGGCGGGCTTGCCAGTAATTGCTGGGTCACCAAAGACCCCCAACAAATCATCGCGGAGCTGGAATGCGACCCCGATGTCTTGTCCATAGCCGCGGAAAGCGGCAACAAGCTTTTCGGGTGCTCCTGCTACGGCTGCGCCCAAATGCAACGGGCGCTCGATGGTGTACGCGGCGGTCTTGAAACGGTTTACTGAGTCCGCCAACGTTGCATCCTCGGAGCCTTCCGCTTCGAGGCAAATATCCAGCATTTGCCCGCCGATAACCTCGCGGCGCATCGCCCGCCACGGCGCCCGAGCGCGCGCGAGCGCCTCGGGGCTCAGGCCGGAATCCTGGAGCATGTCCTCGGCCCAGACCAAGGCCATGTCGCCCACAAGGATGGCGAGAGACTGCCCGAAGAAGTCAGCGTCACCGCTGAGCCCGAGCTCCCGATGGCGAGCGGCTACGCCACGGTGGACGGTGGGATTGCCGCGCCGGGTATCGGAAGCATCCACGATGTCATCGTGGATGAGAGCACAAGCCTGGATGAATTCTAGGGAAGAAGCTGCGCGGAGCATCGCCTGCGGGGACTCCGCGCCCTCGAGCCCATGTGCGCCGATAAAACCTGCCCACGCGTAGAGAGGGCGGATACGTTTTCCGCCGTCCAGCACGAAGGATTCCAAATAGGAGATCGCGTTAGTCACCGGGGAACCGATGGACGCGATGGCGTCGCGCTGACTATCTAGGAAAAGCTCGAGCTCCTCGCGTACGGCTACGGGGATATCGTCCAGGGAAGGTATTTGCGGAGTAGTCACGCCTGCCACTCTACCTGGGCAGGCTCACGGATTAGACGCCAGGTTAAGCGGTACCGGCTGGTGCTAGCGGCACAGCTGATTGCAGGATGGCGAAGGGGCGTGAATCGGCGGGGTAATGGAGCTGGCGAAGGAAGTCACTAAAGCCCATTTTGCGGTAGAGGCCGAATGCGGAGTTGGCTTCATTGGGAACCTCAGGTGTGGAGAGCAGGATGTAGCGGGCGGGGAGGTTCCAGGCCAGTGCTTCGAGCAGTGCACGGCCCAGACCGTGGCCCTGTGCCTCGGGCACTACGTGGATTTCCGCCAACTCAAAATAGTTGTGGAGAACCTCTTCTTGCTCTGGGGTTGCGCCGCCGTTGTTGGAGAGCGCTCGGCGGAGTTGCTTGTCCCACCAGGTATCAGGAGAGCCTAGAAAGCCGTAGGCAAAGCCGACGATGCCGTCTTCGGAGGTGGCCGCCACGCAGGAAAACCCCGGGCGTATGAGATCCCCGCGCCACCGCATGATGGAGCTGTTGCGTACTGAGGGGTCGTAGTTCATCGCTGCAATGTAGATATCCACCAAGTGCGGGAGGGCAATGGCGAACTCTTGGGGGCTTAGGCGGCGCAGCGTGTAACTCACATGTCTAATAACAACAGATTCTTGCGGTATGTGAAAGCAGGCGGCGAACCCTTCGCGGGCAAATTTGATGTGCATGTTCGAAAAACGTGGAGAAGTTCGGTACACCTATTGTTAAATTCGAACATGTGGACTAAAATTGGGGGTGGATGTAGGAAGGTGGCTTTAAGGTGAATCGCGTCAACAAACAACGACAGGAAATCAGCAACACAGTCTTTATTGACAAGCTCAGGAAGAAGCCCAAGGGGGAGAGGTCATGGCACAGGTAATCTCAGCAACAGCAGCGGCGCGGAGCCGTAACCGGGAGGCGTTGCAGTGCGTACGCCGCGATCGTTTCGTGGGTCAAGCGTTGGATTTGTTGGTGGAAGCGCGCCAGAGCGCGGCGGAGGGGCGTTTCGCGGACGCTTTGGAAATGGCCTATCGCGCCTCGCTGCGCGCCGCCGGGGCTCGGGTAGCGGCGTCCACGGTGTCACGTCGTCGGCGCTTGCCCACCTCCGCTTGGGAGCAAGTGGCGCTCATCGGCCCGGCTGATGCGCAGTGGGCAGCGGAGTTTAAGGACTACTCGCGTGTGCGTTCGCGAGTGGCATCCGGACTGGATCCGGTCCCTGATCCTGATATGGTCTATCGCTATGTGGCGCTTGCTGCCCGCTATGTGGATGCGACTGAGTCTGAGCTGGGCTTCGGTGGTCTCGCGGCTTAATGCGGAGCGCAGGGCCCTGGCGATGTGGTGTAGTGCGGTTAAAACGTGCGGACTGTCTTTGCGGGAACTATCTCGCTATTCTTGACGTTATAGAGGTAGTAATCCTATTTCCCAGTTCCACTACCTAAACCCAACCCACTACGGAGGACGCTGTGGCCCTTTCTGAGCACGAACAGCAAGCGCTGCGTGAAATTGAGCAGTCGTTGCTGGCCAATGATCCTGATTTTGGTGCGTCGGTGTCCGGTGAAACTTCTTTCGGCGCAAACTCGGGCGCTATCACCCTCCGCGGAGTTGCCCTGATTGTTGTCGGTCTCTGCATGATGGTGGGCGGTATTGCGTTGGCCCAGCAATCCCTGTGGTTTGTAAGCCTCTCGGTCCTCGGCTTTCTAGTTATGTTTGGATCCGGCGTCTGGATGCTGCGCGGGAACTCGGAGGATTCTCTGGTTACAGTCGGTGCGCAGCCGTCCACTCGGGATCGCGGCAAGCAATCCAAGAAGGGTGGTAGCGACGTTGGGAACCGCCTCGAAGACAATTTCCGTCGTCGCTTTGAAGGCCGCTAAGCGCATAAGCGCATAGGCGCCTAAAGGCCGGTCCGAAGAGCCCTCCGCTTTAATCAGCGGAGGGCTCTTTTAATGCGGTGACCTAGGGCAGGATGGCTTCGGCCATTGCGTAAAGGGTTTGCGTTGCGCTGCTGAGCTTTTCCGGTGAGCCGTCCGCCAGTTCAGAGGCTCGGACGATGGCCGCATTGAGCAACGAGATATCTACTGAGGAAACTCCGGGACAGAACTCGTCGACGATGGAGGCGAAGCCGCCATGAGACTTCTGTACTGCCTCGTCAGCAAAGGCCTGGGGGAAGTGCTGTGCGGCGGTCATCAAATGGCCGTGTGCACTATGAATGAAGAGATCGAGCGTGGCGTCGACATAGGCGTGGATGCGCTTCTTAGGCTCCGGGGAGGCTACCTTCATGGCGGCCTCAAGCTGCTCATTCCACGATTGGGTCGCCTGAATAAGCAGCTGCACCAGTAGATCGTGCTGGGATGATACGTATCGATAGATGCTGGGGCGGGCAAGCCCGACTTCTGCGGCAACTTCGGCCAAGGTGGGGACTGCACCATGGCTAGTGATGATCAGCTTTTCGGCAGCCTCGAGCACCGCGCGGTGCTGGACGGCACGGTGCTCGGCTACTGTCGTTTCAGTGATCTTTGGCATGCGTGTGAGTCTACGTTAAGCTGCGCATTCTTTGCTTATCGCTGGGCGGATGCGGTGGCCGGTGTTAAGCGGCCGTCGACCATCTCATAGACCTTGTCGCAGTGATCGAGAACCTCGTAGTCGTGAGTGACCATGATGCCCGCGACGTTAAAGTCGTGGCATTCTTTTGCCAAGAGCGCAACGATCTCCTGGGAGCGTGCGCGATCCAGGGCTGCGGTGGGTTCGTCGACAAGCAGCACCTGGGGGTCGCCAACAAGTGCACGCGCGATGCCAACGCGCTGCCGTTCACCGCCAGACAGGCTTCCTGGGCGGTGCTTGGCGCGGTGCTTCATGCCAACCTTGTCGAGGAGTTCGGTGCTGGAGTAGCGCCCAGTCTTTCCAATGACTTTGCTGGCCAGCTCGAGCTGTTCCTCCGCAGTCAACGCGGAAGGAAGATTTCCGGTGGACTGGAAGACGAAGCCGATGTGGTTGCGGCGGATCTGTGCCAGGTCGGCGTCGCCAAGCTGCACGATGTCCTCGCCGGCGACGAGGACCTGGCCGGAATCGGGCGTCGTCAATGCACCCGCAACAGCGAGCAGCGTGGACTTGCCGGAACCTGATGGTCCGACCACGGCAACGAATTCGCCGGGATCGATGCTGAGATTGACGGAATCGAGTGCCTTAACCTGCGAGTCGCCATCGGTGTAGCTGACGGTGACGTCTTTTAGTTCTAAAACTTTTAGTTCTAAAACTGGGCTCATCGGTTTTCTCCTAGGGCTGCGAGGGGGTTGGTTCGGGTGACACGGACAACGGCGATGAAAGCGCCGAGCAATCCAGCGACGAAGAGGATGAGGCCGCCACTGATGACGGAACTGAATTCGGTGGCATAAGGCATGGCAGTCTGCTCCAGGAGGCTGCCCAGGCCGACGGCGACAAGCGCACCCGCCAGGATGGACAGGACGAGGATGACGACTGCCTGGCCGAGGCTATCGCGCAACAAGAAACCCTTGGTCGCGCCCATCGCGCGGAGGGTGGCGATATTGCCGGCCCGCTGAATGGTCCACACGAGGAAGAAGGCGCCGGTCACGAGTGCGGCGATGACATACAGGAACCACGTGATCATGGACAAGGTCATCATCTCGGCGGTGTAGCCGGGGGAGGAGTCGAAGCTTTCCTTGAGGGTTCGAACATCCAGGCCGGACTGTTCCGAGAGGGCCTCGGTGTCCGGCTTGTCTGACGTGCGGGCGACGATGACGGAGGCTTCGTCATAAGCGTCTGGGTTCACGGCTTCGCCGTGGCGACCGCCAGCGTGGATCTCTTGCCAGATGTCGAGCGGAAGGTAGGCCACGTCCACGTGTCCGAAGGTGCGTTGATTATCGGTAAACCCAATGACATTCAGCGGGATATCCAAGCGATCGAGCGTGATGGTGTCGCCGAGCTCGATGCCCTCGTCTTGCAGGGTGGAGGAGACGATGATGTCGTGCTTGGTGTTGCTGGGCTGGCCGTCGACCCGGTTGGTGTCAAGTGCGGGCAAGCCTGCCGGTGCCACGAAGGAGTCCGGTTCTACTCCCAGCAGGGTCAGGTCCACTGCCGTGCCGTTTTGGTTATGGGCATTGGCGATGGTCAGGCCAAGAGGAGCGGCTTCTTCCACGCCGTCGTGCTGAGCGAAGGACTCGCTATCAGAGGCATCGACAACCGAGCGGGTGAAAGCTGAGTCTTTCTGGGTGCCGTCGGCGAAAGCGACGACGTCGGCATCCATTGCTTTTAGTCCGGAGACGCCGTCGTTGACCAAACCTGCTGTGAGGCCGGAGATGATGACGACGAGCATGGACATGAGGGCAAGGACAACGCCCATGAGGATGAATCGGGTACGCGCGAAGAGCATCTCGCGCCAAGCTAGATACATAGGGGATCTTCCTAGTGGGTGAAGAAAACTAATGGAGCGCCATCCCGTGGTTCTCAAGATGGCAACACACTGTTTCTATCATGGAAACGATGCGTTTCTAAAAAGAAGCGGTGGTGGCGGCGCTTTTTGACGCTTTCCCTTAATTCCCCACTTTCACCCACCGTGTGTGGCCTAGAGGTCGGAGTCCTGGGTGCCGCTGACGGTTTTGTCAGGGGTGGGGAGGGTAAAGCTGCAGGATTCTGGGGCTGGTGGGGAGATCTAGCTTCTAAGGGGCGGAAGTTGCGTGGGTGATCGCGTGGGAAAAGCCTCTGCTTCGGTGGTGTGTCAAGGGGGTGCCGGGAAAACTTCCCACCGTAAAAACATCCTTTTATCTGGAGGTTTATTGTGACACGCGGGCGAGTGGGGTGCTAAAGGTGTTGGCGGTGGGGGAAAGTGGGGTAGAGTGGGGCGCAGCGGAGGAGAATTGTTCTCTTGTCGCGAGAGGAATCCGGAGTTTTCGAGTGACGGGAAGGTGGACCCGGGGATGTTTCTCGGCACCTACACTCCCAAGCTCGATGACAAAGGGCGGCTTACGCTTCCAGCGAAGTTTCGCGAAGAACTGGCCGGTGGCCTCATGGTCACCAAGGGGCAGGACCACTCGCTTGCGGTGTACCCGCGCGAGGAGTTCGCGGCACGAGCCAGGAAGGCTGCGGCTGTGTCTCGTACCAACCCGGACGCGCGTGCGTTCATCCGTAACTTGGCAGCGAGTGCGGACGAACAGCGCCCCGATGGGCACGGGCGTATCACGCTGTCTGCAGGCCACCGTGAGTACGCAAACCTGACGAAGGAATGCGTGGTTGTGGGCTCGGTCGACTTCCTCGAAATCTGGGACGCAGCCGCATGGGCTGAATACCAGGCGCAAACTGAAGACGCTTACTCGGCAGCAGACGCCGATGACGTACTTGCCGGACTGCTTTAGGGCTAGCCCGGTGCACTGGGAGTGCGTGTACGGACTCTGCCCGAGGAGGATGAGCTGGTGTACTTCCCCGACATCAGAACCCTTCCTCGGACAGGGCCCTATACGCACTCGATTTTTTATCGACCACATCAGACAGCAGCCTCAGGCGCCTGAACGGAAAGGGGGACAGCAGCTGTGGACCGCAATGGCACCATTACCTACGACGTGAATGACAACCACGGCCATGTCCCCGTCATGCGTGCGCGCATGGCTCAGCTGCTCGCCCCAGCGGTTGAAGCGGCAGGGGAGAACGCAGTGATTGTCGACGGCACCCTCGGCGCCGGCGGCCACAGTGAGTACTTCCTCAACTGCTTTCCCGCCGCACGCATCATTGGTGTGGATCGTGACTCCGCTTCCTTGAGCAATGCTTCTCGCCGTCTCAGTCCCTTCGCTGACCGCTTCGTCGCCGTCAACGCGCGCTTCGACGAGGTGGGCAGCGCCATTGCGCAGGGCGAGCACGAAATTTTTTCTATCGCGCGGGAGCACGGCATTGCCGGGGCGCTGTTTGATCTTGGTGTGTCATCCATGCAGCTCGATCAGATCGACCGCGGATTTGCGTACAAGACCGACGCGCCGCTGGATATGCGCATGGACCCACGCCAGGAAATGACGGCCGCCGACATTCTGAATACGTATAGTCACGGCGAGCTTGCCCGCATCCTCAAGACTTATGGTGATGAGCGCTTCGCCGGCAAGATTGCGTCCGCTGTGCTCAAAGAAAGGGAAAAGGAACCTTTCAGCAATTCCGCGCGATTAGTTGAGCTGTTGTACGCCGCTATCCCGGCGGCAACTCGCCGCACCGGCGGCCACCCTGCGAAGCGAACCTTCCAGGCTTTGCGCGTCGAGGTTAACCGCGAGCTTGAAGCGATTGAGCAGGTTATCCCCGTAATCACGGACGCCCTGTCCGTTGGCGGGCGCGCGGTGTTCATGAGCTACCAGTCGCTCGAAGATCGCATCGTCAAGCATGCCTTCACCAAACTCAGCACCTCGACCACACCGGCGGGCCTGCCCATGGATCTCCCGGGCACCGCGGCGCACTACTCCATTGTGACGCGTGGGGCCGAGAAGGCGAGCAAGGAAGAGATTGCGGAGAACCCGCGGGCGGCATCTGTCCGGGTGCGCGCTCTCGAGCGTCTTGAAGGGACCCCGTCTTTTCATGAACCGGGAGGTAGGCCATGACGTTGAGAGACCGCACTGCACAGGCAACCGACCGCCGCGACCACGAGAGGACCCACACCATGGGCGCTAGCCGCGATTTCACTACTGGAGCCGACGTCTCGGGGCAGGGGACCGCACTGCTTGAGCGGGGTCGCCGTACCACGCCGCTGCCCAGCCGCACTCCGCATCGCGGCACAGTGCCCTCACGACGGGGTGCAACCAGCCTGCGGGGAAACCGCCTTGGGTCGAAGCAGGTAGTGAGTAATCGTGGGCGCCGTGTTGTGCAGCCCACTCGGGTCACTGGTCTTTTCGCCCGCCTGTCCTTCATTGCCATCGGCCTACTTATCGCTGGTGTGGCTGCGGCCATGTGGCTTTCGGGCTTGTCGACGTCCCAGACTTTCAAGATTCAGGAGCTTACCGCCCAGGAATCCACGCTGGATAACCAGCTAGAAACTCTCAACCGAGACTTGGAAAATGTTCGCTCCGCCTCCGATGTTGCCCGCCGTGCCCACGAAGCCAAGATGGGTATCCCGGTCCAGCCGGGCGTTGTGGAAGTCGGTCCGGACGGCAACGTGGAACAAAAGCGTGAGGCAACTCCGGATATGGAATCGGTCATCGATGTCAACGGCGAGCCGGTCCGCCCGGGACAGGCTTCCAGTGACCCGAACGCGACCGCCAACATGTCCGACAACCTGAACGCCCGCCCGAATCTCAACGGAAGGCAGGGCGAGCGTGAGAGCTCTTCCCCGAATGATTCACGTTCGGGAGACAACTCCGAGGGAGGTCAGTCGGGTGAAGGAAACGTAGAGCTGCCGGACATCCCAGCTCAGGCTCCTTACGCCGCTCGGGGGTAGAATCCCTTCCCGCTCCGCGCGTGCCTGCGTGGACGGGCGGCGATCATAGGGCACAATTCGGGATGAGTTCATCTCCACCCCCGCACCAGTGGGGCACGATGTTTAGCTGTTCAAATACCCATCCTCGCTGCAGATAGAAAGGTGACGTGTGACCCCACCACACTCAGGTGGCCGGCGCCCGAGGCGCGTTTCCGCCGCCCGTGCCGCCCAACCGCGCGGTACCTCTCACCAACCACGGCAGCGTTACGACGCCGACCGCGTCGTTCCCGCGACCCGTTCCCGAAACCCGCGTACCGGCAAGCCGTTTATGAGCCAGCAAAAGACGATGCACCGTCGCGTTCATGTCATTGCGGCGGTACTACTCGTCGTCATGCTGGCGTGGATGGGGCGCCTCGCATGGGTGCAGATCGTGTGGGGCCCAGACTTGGCAGCGAAGGCCGCAGAACAGCGAACTCGTGTTTATGTGGATACCGCTGGGCGTGGCGAGATTCTTGCTCGCGATGGCCAGCGTTTGGCCTACACCATGCGCGCTCGCTCCTTGACTGTGTCACCGACCCGCCTGCGTGATGAGCTTCGTGAACAGGAAGAGCAGAAGGCCTCCGACGAGGCCGAGTTTGCGTCCCTAGCGCCCGACGCAAAGAAGACCTACCTCGACGACAAGGTGACTGAGAGGCTCACCGACATGTCGAAGGGAATCCCGGACAAGCTGAAGGAAGCGGGCATCGACGCCGGGGACGTGGATTCGGAGCAGATCATGGATAAGCTCCGCGCAGATACCCAGTACGAGGTTCTCGTGCGCAACGTCGACCCGGATGTCGCGGTAGCCATCGCTGAGGAATACCACGGCCTGGCTGCCGATGAACAGCAAATCCGCCAGTACCCCAACGGATCGATCGCTGAGAACGTCATTGGCAAGGTATCCATGGATGGCCAGGGACAATTCGGTTTCGAAGCTTCCGGAGACACCACCCTCACGGGAATCGATGGCAGCTCGACGGAAGACGTTTCCGCCAGCGGCCAGGTCATCCCAGGTACTCTCCGCGATCAGGTGCCCACCACCGACGGCAAGAACGTGACGCTGACGCTGGACCTCGACTTGCAGACTTACGTGCAACAAAAGCTGGAGAAGGCGAAGGCCAACTCGAAGGCGAAGAGCGCCGAGGCAGTCGTCTTGGACGCAGCTACCGGCCAGGTTTTGGCGATGGCAAATACTGGAACGGTTGATCCGAACAAGGACATCGAAAAGCAGCTGGACAAGGATAAGACCTTCGACAACCTCGCTGTCTCGCACCCCTTCGAGCCGGGCTCGGTGGCAAAGATCATCACCGCCGCAGCGACCATCGAAGAGGGGCTTACTGACCCAAATGAGGTTCTGCAGGTGCCCGGTTCCATCGATATGGCCGGCGTGACTGTGAACGATGCCTGGCCGCACGGCGTCGAGCCCTACACCACGACCGGGGTCTTCGGTAAGTCATCGAATGTGGGAACGCTGATGTTGGCGGATCGACTCGGCCAAGATAAGTATGCCGACTACCTGAAGAAGTTCGGCCTCGGCCAGACTACCGGCATTGAGCTGCCCAACGAGTCCCCGGGACTTGTTCCCGATCGCTCGCAGTGGTCCGGCGGAACGTTCGCTAACCTGCCCATCGGCCAGGGCCAATCATGGACCGCCTTGCAATTGGCATCTATTTACCAGGCCCTGGCCAATGATGGTGAGCGCATCGAGCCGCGCATCATTGACTCGATTACAGCACCGGACGGGACGAAGGAAGAACTGGAGGAGCCCGAGACCACCCGCGTGGTCAGCGCCGAAACCGCGCGCACAGTCGTGGACATGTTCCGCGCCGTTTTCCAGGATGACCCGCAGGGCATTAACAACGGTACCGCCGGAAACGCCAATATCGAGGGCTATCAGCTCTCCGGCAAGACCGGTACCGCGCAGAAAGTCGATGAGGAAACTGGGGCCTATTCCAACTCCAAGTACTGGATCACGTTCGCGGGCATTGCGCCTGCCGACGACCCCCGCTTCGTCGTCGCCGTCATGCTTGATGAACCTGAATCCGGTGTCAACGACGACGGATCCGGCGGTCAATCCGCGGCCCCCGTATTCAGCGATATTGCATCCTGGTTGCTAGACCGCGACAATATCCCGCCCTCTCCGCCAGCACCGAAACTGACCTTGCGTGCCGAGTAAAAGCAACAGCGCCGATAAATACACCTAGAGCACAGAACAACAGAGAAGAGGAAGCATCGTGACAAGCAGCACCAGCCTTGAGCGCCTAGCAGAGATTTCTGGGGGCACGGTGATCGGGGATACCTCGATCACTGTGGGGGCCTGTGGATTGAATTCTGCGACGCTGCCGCCCGGCGGCCTGTTCGCGGCGCTTCCTGGAACACGCGTACATGGCGCGAAGTTCGCCGCAGATACCGCGGCGGCTGCCATTCTTACGGATGCCGAAGGCCAGCGTATTCTCGTCGAAGCAGGGGAGTCGCGGCCGATTCTCGTGGTGGAGGATATCCGCGCCATCCTCGGTACCGTCTCTGCCGAGATTTATGGCCATCCCACGCAAAAGCTCACCATCCTCGGCGTGACGGGCACCTCCGGTAAAACCACGACGAGCTACCTCCTTGAGGCGGGGCTGTTGCACGCGGGCTATTCGGTGGGCCTCATCGGCACGACGGGTACCCGCATCAACCGCGAGCCGGTCCCGACCTCCTTGACCACTCCGGAGGCGCCGACCTTGCAGGAGCTTTTTGCGCGAATGGTTTCCGAGGGTGTCACGCACGTCGTGATGGAGGTGTCCTCCCACGCGCTTTCCTTGGGGCGAGTTCAAGGCACACACTTCAACGTGGGCGGCTTTACCAACCTGAGCCAGGACCACCTGGACTTCCACCCGACAATGGAGGACTATTTCGAGGCCAAGGCCATGCTTTTCGACGGCCCCCAAGCCGCCGACCGCTCAGTGATTTGCATCGATGACGAATGGGGGCGTCGCATGGCGCAGCGAGCAGCCGCACGCCCGGTGATTCAGGTGTCGACAGGGTCGGAGGCGCGCGAGGCTGATATCACTGGCCGCCAGCTCAGCACCGAGGTCACCGGTGCACAGCAGGTGGAACTCAAGGTCGCCTCTGGTGAGCAGGCCGGTACTTATGAATTCCGCCTGCCCATGCCGGGCACCTTCAACATTGCCAATGCGGCACTCGCGACGGGAATGGCCGCCGCTGTGGGAGTCGAGCCACGAGTTTTCCTCGAAGGAGTTGAGAAGGTGGCGGTCCCAGGCCGCATGGAGCGCATCGACCGCGGCCAAGATTTTGTCGCCGTGGTTGACTACGCACACAAGCCGGCTGCAATCGCGGCCGTGCTGGACACCCTGCGTACGCAGTTGGACGGCAGCGCGGGCCGCATCGGCATCGTCGTTGGCGCAGGTGGCGACCGTGACTCTTCCAAGCGTCCGCTCATGGGCGCGGCGGCCGCGAAGGGCGCCGACCTTGTTGTCGTCACCGACGACAATCCCCGAACCGAAGACCCGGCCTCCATCCGCGCTGCCGTGCTGGCGGGAGCCCGCGAGGCGAACCCGTCGGCCGATATTCGAGAAGTTGGATCCCGCGCCGAGGCCATCGATGAGGTCGTGACGTGGGCGCAGCCGGGTGATGCTGTCATCGTCGTCGGCAAGGGCCATGAGGTAGGACAGTTGATTGGCGATACCGTTCATCACTTCGATGACCGCGAGGAGATGGCTCGCGCCCTTGATGCCATGGCCACTGCGACTACCCTGAGTAACGAAGAATCCAAGGAGCAAGCATGATTGCGTTAAGCCTCGCTGAGATCGCTCAGATCACGGGCGGCCGCCTGGATAATGTCAACGATCCAGATACCCGAGTGACTGGTTTCGTCGAATTCGATTCTCGTAAGGTCACCCCGGGCGGTCTCTTTGTGGCGCTGCCCGGCGCTCGGGTAGATGGGCACGACTTTGCCAATACCGCGATTGACAAAGGAGCCGCGGCTGTTTTGGCGGCGCGCCCGGTGGGCGTTCCGGCCATCGTCGTCGAGCCGCACGGGCGCATCGAAGGCGACGGTGCCAATGCGGACATCTATGCCAATGATGCCGATGGCTCCGCCGCGGCCGTCGTTGAAGCACTCTCCGCGCTCGCCCGAGCAGTAACCCAGCGGCTTGCAGCCGAACAGGAGCTCACCATTGTGGGCGTTACTGGTTCGGCGGGAAAGACGTCCACCAAAGACCTCATAGCCACTATCTTCCGTGAGGTGGGGGAGACCGTTGCCCCGCCAGGCTCCTTTAACAATGAAATTGGGTTGCCCTATACGGCCCTGCGCTGCGATGAGCACACGCGCTACCTTGTGGCGGAGATGTCGGCCCGCGGCATTGGACACATCCGGCACCTGACCAACATCACCGCGCCGCGCGTCGGCGTTGTTCTCAACGTCGGCACAGCACACCTTGGTGAGTTTGGGTCGCGTGAAAACATCGCGAAGGCCAAAGGAGAACTCGTAGAAGCACTGCCGAAGGCTGTCGACGGCGGCGTGGCCGTCCTCAACGCTGATGATCCTTTCGTCGCTGCGATGGCTCCCCGCACGGCGGCCAAGGTGGTGTACTACTCCACGGAAAACCGCCGCGGAGGCGCACCGGCAGCGCAGTATTACGCCACCGATATCGAACTCGATGACGTCGCCCGTCCCTCCTTTACCTTGCATAGCCCGGATGCGGAGCCCGTTGCCGTGAAGCTGCAGGTCTTTGGCTCCCACCAGGTATCCAACGCGCTTGCCGCTGCGGCCGCAGCGATCGAGCTCGGGGTATCGGCCGCCACCGTGGCTGCTGCGTTGTCTGGGCATCGCCTCGCCTCCGAGCACCGCATGGACGTGCGTACACGCCGCGATGGCGTCACTGTCATCGATGACTCCTATAACGCTAACCCGGACTCGATGCGCGCGGCGATCGCCGCCTTGGCCTATACCGCCGCCGCGCGCCCCGATGCTCGTGCCATCGCGGTGCTGGGGGAGATGGGAGAACTCGGCGGCGATGCGGAAAAATCTCACCGCCAGCTCGGTGAGATTTTGGCCAAATACCACGTGGAGCACTTAGTAGCAGTCGGGGAGAATCCCAACTGCCGGGCAATGGCCAAGGCTGCCATGCAGCAGGGTATAAATACAGTGGTGTGCGCCGATGCCGCGGCGGCTGCAAAGGCTGTCGACGGCATTCTGCGCGTGGCCCCGGCAGGGGTCGATGATTGGGCTAGCCGTAGCGTTAAGGACGTGGTCTTGATTAAGGCCTCCAATGCCCAACGTCTTTGGTTGGTCGCGGAACAGCTGAACAACAGCTAGCCGCTAGAAAGGACTTCAAGCTCGTGACTCAGATCATCATCGCTGGTGCGGTTAGCTTCCTCGTGGCGATCTTTACCACCCCGGTTCTTATCCGGTACTTTTCCGACACTGGCCGCGGACAGGAGATCCGTGAAGACGGTCCCAAGTCCCACCTGCGCAAGCGCGGTACGCCGACGATGGGTGGACTCGCCATCCTGGCCGGCATCCTTGTGGCCTATCTCGTTGCCAGCATCTACGGGCTCCTGACGGGGCATGAGGGCTTCACCGCGTCGGGTCTCCTCGTTCTTGGTTTGACGCTGGGACTTGGCGCAGTGGGGTTTGCGGATGACTTCATCAAGCTCTTCCGGCACCGCAATCTCGGCCTCAACAAGACCGCAAAGCTCGTCAGCCAGCTCGTGCTGGCGCTGCTCTTCGGCTTCTTTGTTCTGCGCTTCCCCAATGATGATGGCCTGACCCCCGGTTCCACGAAGCTGTCCTTCATCCGTGACCTGAAGACTTTTGACCTCGCCGTCGGCGGCACCGTGATCGGAACCATCGTGTTCTTGATCTTCATGTACATCCTTATCGCGGCGTGGTCGAATGCCGTCAACCTCACCGATGGGCTCGACGGGCTTGCGGCCGGTGTCACGGCCATCGTCATGGGCTCCTACTCGCTGATGACTTTCTGGCAATTCCGGTACTCCTGCGCCACCAACTTCGCCGCCGGCTGCTACCAAGTGCGCGATCCCCTCGATCTGGCCGTGCTTGCGGCTGCGGGCTTGGGCGGCTGCCTCGGATTCCTGTGGTGGAACGCCGCCCCGGCAAAGATCTTCATGGGGGACACTGGCTCCCTGGCGCTGGGTGGTCTGGTTGCCGGTATCTCCGTCACCAGCCGCACCGAGCTGCTCATGATCATCATCGGCGCGCTCTTCGTCATCGAGACGGTGTCTGTTGTCATCCAAATCGTGGTCTTCCACTCCACGGGCAAGCGCTTCTTCCGTATGGCTCCGATCCACCACCACTTTGAGAATGGTGGCTGGGCAGAAACGGCCGTCGTCGTCCGCTTCTGGCTTTTGGCCGCCATGGCGGCTATGGCCGGCGTCGCCATCTTCTACGGTGATTGGCTGACCGCTGCGGGCATTGGAGTTGGAGCATGACGCGTCCAGGATTTCTTTCCGGCCGTGTCCTTATCGCCGGCGCAGGCGTATCTGGTCGCGGTTGCGCGGCGGTCTTGGCCAGCTTAGGCGTGGACCTCACGGTGGCTGACGGCAATGCGGAATCCCGCAACCGCATCGCCTCCGTGCTGGGCGTCGCTGCCGTAGACACGGCTGCGGCCGACCTTTCGGAGTACTCGCTCGTCGTGACTTCACCAGGATGGCGCCCCGACTCGCCGTTGCTCGTCGCGGCCGCTTCCCAAGGACTTGAGGTCATCGGCGATGTTGAGCTGGCTTACCGCCTCGACCGCGCAGAGGTCTTCGGCGCCCCTCGCCGCTGGCTCGCGATAACCGGTACGAACGGCAAGACCACGACGACCGGCATGCTCGCCGCCATCATGGCTGCCGACGAGCAGCGCTCCGACCAGCGCGCACTAGCGGTAGGCAATATCGGCGTCTCGTCCTTTGATGCCCTGGCCGCTGAGCCCCGCGTGGACATCCTCGTGGCGGAGCTGTCCTCTTTCCAACTGCACTGGTCCTCCCAGCTGCGCCCGGAGGTGGGAGCGCTGCTCAACCTCGCCGATGACCACCTGGATTGGCACGGTTCCTTCGACGCCTACGCCGCCGACAAAGCCAAGATCCTGCGCGGGCAGCACGCCGTCTACGGCAAAGATGACGAGCACGTTGTAGCTCTCGCTTCCTCGATTCCGGAAGCGACTGCCTTTAGCCACGCCGAGCCCGCTGCGGGTGAGGTGGGAGTTAGCGCTGGAAGCCTCGTGGTGAACGAGGTCGCTGGGATGAAGGCCGCCGTCGTCGAGGACGTCACCACCATCCAGCCCGCCGGCTTAGCCGGGGTGCTGGACGCTGCCGCTGCGTCTGCAGTTGCCGCTCTCGCCGGTGCGCGCCCCGAGTCCATCGCCGAAGGCCTCGCCTCCTATGTGGTGGCGGGGCACCGCGGAGAGGTCGTTCACCGCCACTCTGGCGTGACCTACATCGATAATTCCAAGGCCACGAACCCGCACGCCGCGGAAGTCGCTCTGCGCGGCCTGGATTCCGTGGTGTGGGTCGCCGGCGGTCAGCTCAAAGGCGCCGACGTTTCGGACCTACTGCGCACCCACGCGGCGCGGTTGAAGGCGGCGGTTCTGGTGGGCGTCGACAAGCATGTGCTTGCCCAAGCCCTAGCAAAGGAAGCGCCGCACGTCCCCGTCATCATCGTGGATAGCCACGACCCAGAAGCAGCAATGGAGCAGGCAGTTGCCGCCGCCGTGCAACACGCCGAGGCCGGCGATACCGTACTTTTGGCGCCCGCTGCGGCATCGTTGGACATGTACACCGGAATGAGCCAGCGCGGCGACATCTTTGCCGCCGCTGCCCGCCGTCTCGCCCGCTAGCTAGGAGCACCCAGAAGCCGTGACTGCCACCAGCACCCAGAAGCCACCACGCACGCTGGGACACCACCTGCGTGATCTCCGTGAGCGCCTGCGCGCTTATCCCGGGCTCGATTACTTGGTGCTGCGTATTGCCATCTTTTCACTCATTGGCATTGGCGTGCTCATGGCCTTTTCCTCGTCGATGGCGACGTCCCTTTCAGAAAGCGATAGCCCGTGGTCAGCCGCCCTGCGTCAGTGCGTGCTCGTCGTCGCCGGCCTCATTGTGTTCTGGATTGGCCTGCGCATGTCACCACGCACGCTGCGGGCGCTCGTGCCCTGGTTCTTGGGGCTGTCCATCTTGCTTCTCATCCTCGTCCTCGTTCCCGGGATCGGTACTGGCCGCGCGGAGGTCGGTTCGCAGTCATGGATCATGCTGCCGGGAGGCGTGGCCTTCCAGCCTTCAGAGTTCGCGCGTGTGGCTGTGGGCATGTACGGTGCCTCGGCGCTGGCGGATAAGACGCATCGCTCGATGCGCCTGACGGATCCATTCATGATGTACTCCATCATCGCCGGCATCATGTTCGTACTTATCGTTGCTCAGGGTGACTTGGGCATGGGCGTATCCTTTGCCCTCATCGTCGTCTTCACCCTGGTTTTCGCAGGCGTGGATTGGCGCGTTCCTACCGTCGTCGGCATCTTCGGCGCTATCGGCATGATCACCGTTTTCCTAGCCGGTGGCTTCCGCTCGCACCGCTTCCACACCTACTTCGATGCCTTGCGCGGAAACATTGAGGACACGCAAGGTACAGGTTTCCAGGCTTACCAGGGCTTCCTTTCGCTTGCCGACGGCGGCTTCTGGGGCGTGGGACTCGGCCAATCGCGCGCCAAGTGGTTCTACCTCCCAGAAGCGAAGAATGACTTCGTCTTCGCCATCATTGGCGAGGAACTGGGTCTATGGGGCGGTGCCATGGTCATCGGGCTTTTTGCCGTGCTGGGCTATTTTGGGTTGCGTACCGCAACCCGCGCGCAGGATCAGTTCCAGTCCCTGCTGGCCGCCACGTTGGCGGTCGGTGTTGTCGTGCAGGCATTCATCAACATTGGCTACGTCATCGGCGTGCTGCCGGTGACGGGTATTCAGCTGCCGATGATTTCCGCGGGCGGTACGGCTGCGGTGATTACGATCGGTTCGATGGGTCTGCTGTGCAACGTGGCGCGCCATGAGCCGCTCCAAGTGTCCGCGATGCAGAACTTTGGCCGCCCGCTCTTCGACCGCATTTTCTTCATCCCCGAGCCGACGCCGCCCAACGAGCGCCGCGGCGGAGCCCACCGAGCCCCGCGCGAACGCGCGCAGGGCAAGCACCCTCAGCGCGTGCGCCGCGAGCACTCCCAACGGCAGGTGGAGCGCAGCCGCGAGGAAAGGTTTGGACGCGCTGTGACGGGGCGCCCGCCGCGTGCGCAGGCACCGCGTGAGGAGCAGCGGCGGGAGTACCGCCGAGAGCGTCGGCGCGGCGAGCGTCGGTAGGGCGGGGCCGCGCTGGTAGCGTGTAGAGCATGAATGACACGCCGATTTCCGTCGTTATCGCAGGTGGCGGCACTGCCGGACACATTGAACCCGCGCTCGCGGTGGGGGAGGAGTTGCGCTTACGCCACGGTGCACGGGTGACCGCCTTGGGAACCCCACGCGGATTGGAGCGCGATATTGTGCCGGCGCGCGGAGTCGATTTGCGCATGATTACCCCCGTCCCGGTCCCGCGCAAGATCAACGCTGACGCTGTGAAGCTGCCTTGGCGCATCCTCACGTCCGTGCGCGAAACCCGCGCGGTACTCAAAGACGTTGGGGCCAACGTCGTGTTTGGAACCGGCGGCTATGTCGCCGCCCCGGCCTATTTGGCAGCCAAGTCCTTAGGCATCCCGTTCTTCGTTCTCGAAACCAATGCCCTGGCTGGCATGGCAAACAAGCTGGGCGTGCGTTTGGGTGGCACGGGCATTAACGCGCAACAAGGTTCCGGGATGCCCGGGGATGTCTTGGGTATCCCCGTGCGGCCGGGAATGGGTGAGGATCCCGACGGCGCAAAGGCGGCGGCTGCTCGCCAGAACTGGAACCTGGACGCACATCGCCCGACCATCGTGGTGACCGGCGGATCACAGGGCGCGGTGAGCATTAACACCGCCGTCGCCGGCGCGCTCGAAGACCTGTGCCGGGATTTCCAAGTGCTGCATGCTTATGGCAAGAAGAACGAGGCGCCGGCTGGGCGCGAGCACTACACGGCGGTGCCTTATATCGATGACATGGCTGGCGCGCTCGCGGTTGCTGACCTCATGGTGTGCCGCTCCGGTGCAATGACCGTGGCCGAGGTTTCCGCCGCCGGTCTGCCCGCGCTCTACGTGCCGCTGCCGCACGGCAATGGCGAGCAAGCGCTGAACTCGCGGGCATTGGTGGAGGCGGGGGCCGCGGTCCAGATTCCGGACGCCGAGTTGACCTCGGAGCGCCTTATCAGAGAGGTTCGCGCTATTCTTGACCACCCCGAGGCCCTGGCAGCCATGCGTGCCGCTGCCGATGCCAGCGAGGCCGGCGACGTTGCGGCTGTCATCGCTGACCGCATCGCGCGACGCGTCGCCGTCGGCGCCTGCGATTAGGCGCACAGTACAGGTTTATTAAAGAAGGAATTTTTCACTATGACTGACACCCCCTCCACCACGGACCTGTCCCGCGTTCACTTTGTCGGAATCGGAGGCTCCGGCATGTCCGGTCTCGCGCGCATTCTGGTCAGCCGGGGCGCGGTCGTGACCGGCTCGGACGTGAAGAAGTCGACGGCTGTCGACGTCCTCCGCACAATGGGCGCACACATTGCCATTGGGCATGCGGCCGAGAACCTTGAAATGGCCGGCGATAAGCCGACGGTTGTCGTGACTTCCTTCGCCGCCATTCCGCAGGATAATCCTGAGCTCGCTGCCGCGCGCGCCGCCGGTATTCCGGTTATTCGCCGTTCCGATCTATTGGCCGAGTTGATGGAAGGGCACCGCCAGGTGCTGCTTGCCGGAACCCATGGAAAGACCTCGACCACGTCCATGGCGGTATCCGCGCTCCAACAGGCGGGGCTGGATCCTTCCTTCGCTATCGGTGGACAGCTGAACCGTGCCGGTACGAACGCACACGGCGGTACGGGCGATGCCTTCGTGGCAGAGGCCGATGAGTCCGATGCTTCGCTCTTGCGCTACAGCCCATCCGTGGCCGTGATTACGAACATCGAGCCCGATCACCTCGATTATTTCGGCACCGCGGAGAGCTACTTCCAGGTCTTCGATGACTTCGCCGACCGCGTTGTCGACGGCGGCTACCTTGTCGTCTGCCTCGAGGATGCGCAGGCGGCCGCCACCGGTGAGCGCGCCGCTGAGCGCGGTATTCAGGTGCTGGGATACGGCGCACGCAGTGCGGTAGGTGAAGATTCTGCTGTGCCCCTCGCGGCTGAGATTCTGGAGGAGACCGTTTCTGCCGCCGGCGCGCACGTCCGCGTTCGTCTGACCCTGCCGGGGCAGGCGCCTCAGGAGCTGAGCTATGACTTGCACGTCCCCGGGCATCACATGGTGCTCAATTCGGCGGCTGCCCTGTTGGCCGGTGCGCTGGTTGGTGGGGACCCGGCGGAGCTCGCCGCGGGCTTGACTGACTTTACGGGCGTGCGCCGGCGCTTTGAGTACCGCGGAAGCGAGCGCGGCATCCGCGTCTTCGACGATTATGCGCACCACCCCACGGAGGTATCCGCGGTTCTCGGTGCAGCGCGAGCAAAGGCGGATGCGGAGGGCGAGGGCGCACGCGTCATCGCCTGTTTCCAGCCACACCTGTACTCACGGACGATGAAGTTCGACGCCGAATTTGCCCAGGCGCTGGCGCTTGCCGACGCCGCCGTCGTCCTCGACATCTACGGCGCTCGCGAGCAACCGGTTGAGGGCATTACTTCCCGCATCATCACCGACAAGATGCCGGAAGACATGCCGGTTATCTTCGAGCCCGATTTCTCCGAAGCCGCCAGCGACGTCATCTCCTTGGCGCAGTCCGGCGATATCGTCCTGACCATCGGCGCGGGCACGATTACCTACGTGGCTGGCGAGATTCTGTCCGAGCTGGGGAATAAGGGCGAGGCGGAGGAGCCGAAGGAACCGAATGTCTAAAAAGGCTGGGGCGCTCGTGGTGGGCGCGGTCCTTCTCGTAGCGGTGATCGCTGCCGCAGCGGTGTGGCTTTTCCCGATCCTCACGGTGAAGTCCTTCGAGGTAGCGGGAAATGACCATGTCACGGCTGAGGATGTGGAACAGGCCAGTGGCGTGCCTAAGGGCGCGAACCTTGCGCGCCTGGACGCTCGCGAGGCCGCGCAGGGCGTGGCGGAGATCCCCTGGGTGGAAAGCGCAACGGTGTCGCGGGCTTTTCCCTCGACGGTGCACATTGAAATCGTCGAGCATGAGGCAGTGGCTTTCGTGCGCGACGGTGACAGCACCGTTCTAGTGGATAACCACGGCAAGGAATTCGTGGAAGCCGAGGCGCCGCCCGAAGCCGTGGAAGTCACCGGGCACACCGACTCCGGTTCCCCGGAAATGCAAGCGGCCGTCGATGCCGTAGCGGCCCTTCCCGCTCCAATCCGGGAAAAGGTATCGGCCCTCGAGGTCAAGGATAGGTACTCGCTGACGTTCCGAACCAAGGACAACAAGACCATCTTTTGGGGTGCCTCGGAGGACAACAAGAACAAGGCGATCGCTTTCGAGGATGTGCTCAAACTCGAGGGTGATTCCTGGAACATTTCCAACCCGACGCTGGTGACTCGCCGCTAGGTCCGTCGCGAGTGGGACGGGTGTGGCGCTTGTTAAGAAAACCGCATGTCAGCAACCCTAAAGTAGAGGTTGAGGGTACCGACACGCGGCAAAATGTGCGCCGAAATTACCCCGTTGTCGTTAAAGATGGATGTAACCGCCTCTCGCGAAAAGAGGCGCCTCCTCGTTTACATTAAAAGCTTATTCGAAAGGCAAGAGACCCTCGTATGATCTCATCTAGCAACAACCTCGCGGACATCAAGGTCGTCGGCGTCGGCGGCGGCGGTGTCAACGCTGTCAACCGCATGATCGAAGAAGGGCTCAAGGGAGTCCAGTTCGTCGCCATCAACACCGATTCCCAGGCGCTGATTTTCTCCGATGCGGACACCAAGCTCGACATCGGCCGCGAGGCCACCCGCGGCCTCGGCGCCGGCGCCAACCCGGAGGTGGGCAAGACCTCCGCGGAGGATCACAAGACCGAAATCGAAGACGCCCTCCAAGGCTCCGATATGGTCTTCGTGACGGCCGGCGAGGGCGGCGGAACCGGCACCGGCGCGGCCCCCGTCGTGGCGTCCATCGCGAAGAAGATGGGTGCGCTGACCGTTGGCGTCGTTACCCGCCCATTCAAGTTTGAGGGCGCGCGCCGTACCCGTCAGGCCATGGCTGGCATCGAAGAGCTGCGCGAGGTCTGCGATACCCTCATCGTTATTCCGAATGACCGCCTCATGCAGCTGGGCGGCGAGGAGCTGTCCATCGTCGAGGCCTTCCGCGCCGCCGATGAAGTTCTGCACAATGGTGTTCAGGGTATTACCAACCTCATCACCATTCCTGGCATGATCAACGTCGACTTTGCGGACGTTCGCTCCGTTATGTCCGATGCCGGCTCCGCCCTCATGGGTATCGGCTTCGCTCGTGGGGACAACCGCGCGCTCAACGCCGCCGAGCAGGCCATCAACTCTCCGCTGTTGGAGTCGACCATGGAAGGCGCCAAGGGCGTTCTACTGTCCATCGCCGGTGGCTCCGACCTGGGTCTCCACGAGGTCAATGCAGCCGCTTCCATGGTGGAGGAGCGTGCCGACGAAGACGCCAACATCATCTTCGGCACCATCATCGATGACAACCTCGGTGATGAAGTTCGCGTCACCATCATCGCCACCGGCTTCGATGCCCAGGCCAACATGACTACGCAGCCGGCACAGCCCGGTCAGGCTGCACAGCCGGGCCAGCAGGCCACCCCAGCTGCCCGCCCGGGTTCCCTCTTTGAGAACCGCGCCGAGGCACAGGCGGAAAGCCCCGCCGCATCCCGCGCTGAGGCCCCGCGTGGGGACTACACCCGCGCTGAGCCGCAGCGTGTCGACGCCCAGCGTATCGAGCGCGAGGAGTACACCCCGCGCCACTCCTACGAGCGCGAGCAGCCGGCCGAGCCGGCCCCGTCCAGCGGGCTGTTTACCACCTCGGACCGCTTCCGCGGTGAGGAGTACCGCCGCGGCGCCGATGACGAGTACCGCCTCTCGCGCCCCGCTGAGCGCCGTGGCCGCGACTTCGATGATGACGGCGACGACGATCTCGACGTGCCCTCCTTCATGCGCTAGTCCCAGCCCGCTACTCTGGAGTGCATGCCAGTAAACGAGGAAGCACATGTAGCACAGCGCCCCGTCCGCATGGTTTTCACCAGCCGTGCCGGCGGGGCGTCGTCGTCCCCTTATAACTCTTTCAACTTGGGCGATCACGTTGGTGATGACCCCGAGGCCGTGGCCGCCAATCGCCAGCGGCTTCTGCGGGTGACTGGTCTAGAAGACATCGTGTGGATGGAACAGCTCCACACCAACACGGTCACGGTGGTGGGGGCCGAACGCCGCGGTGTCCGCGAACCCGTCCCCGCCACCGACGCCGTAGTGACCACCGAGAAACGTCTGGGTTTGGGCGTGCTCGTTGCTGATTGCACGCCGGTGCTGCTTGTTGACGTCTCCGCGGGCGTCATCGGCGCCGCCCATGCCGGGCGCCTCGGCGCGCGCAACGGAATCGTCCGGAACACCGTGAATGCAATGGTTGAGCTGGGGGCGACTCCCGCGTCGATCCAGGTACTTATGGGGCCTGCTGCTTCTGGGCGTAACTATGAGGTGCCGGAGGAGATGGCGGACGACGTCGAGAAGCACCTGCCCGGTTCCAAGACCCGCACCTCGTCTGGTACGTGGGGAGTTGACGTGCGCGCCGGCCTGATTCGCCAGCTGATGGGGATGGGGGTTACGGCCATTGAGTCGGATCCACGCTGCACGATCGAAGACACTGATTTCTTTTCTTATCGCCGCGAGGGCGTCACGGGACGCCAAGCCGGCGTGATTTGGTTGGAGGATTAAATGACTAGCAAGGACCCCGCTGAGCGTCGCGAAGAACTACGGGCCGGGTTGGAGCGCACCCGCGCTGAGATTCGACGTTTTGCCGCCACGTATGACCGTCCCGTGCCACAGCTGCTGCCGGTGACGAAATTTCACCCGGCAGAGGACATCGCGCTGCTGGGGGAGCTGGGAATTGCGGATGTAGCAGAAAACCGTGAGCAGGAGGCGCGCGCCAAAGCAGAGGCGCTGCCCGAGATTCGCTTCCACATGATCGGCCAGATTCAAACCAAAAAGGCGAACCACGTCGCCCGCTGGGCGCACAGCGTGCACTCCCTTGACTCAGAAAAGCTTGCCCGGGCGCTGGACCGAGGCGTGGCGCTTGCCCAAGAACGCGGGCAACGCGAGGACGCCCTTCCGGCATTCATTCAGGTTTCCGCCGATGGCGACACCGCACGCGGCGGATGTCCGCTGGAGGATGTCCCCGCTCTGGTGGATGTCGTTGAAGAGCTGGAGAATGTGCAGCTGCAGGGATTCATGGTGGTTCCTCCACTGGAGAGCGAGCCTGCGGAGGTATTCGCTCGGGTAAGGGCGCTGACCGACGAGGTCGCGGCGAAGCTCGGACGGGCTTTAAAAATGTCAGCCGGAATGAGCGCAGATTTGGAGGCGGCGATTGCATCTGGAACGGATATCGTGCGTGTCGGAACCGGAATCATGGGAGCTCGCCCGCTAGGTTAATTGACATTGCAAAAGCGCATTACAAGACAGCAAATGAACAGCACACACTAGGTCAGAGGGAGACCCAGAATGTCACTGATTGATAGGACTAAAGAGTTCTTCGGGCTGGGCCCGATGGACATGGACACCGACGATGCTTACTACGCTGACGAGCGCAGCTATAGCGCTCCGGCGTACGCACCTTCCTACGAGAAGCCGGAAGAGGAATTTGTCCCGACCATCGTGGCGCTGTCGCTCGTCTCTTTCGACGATGCAGCGAAGGTCGGTGGCCCTTTCCGTGACGGTGATGCAGTGGTCTTCGAGCTCACTGACGCTGACCGTGGCTCCGCAAAGCGCTTCGTTGACTTTGCCGCTGGCCTCTGCTTTGCACTGGAGGGCCGCATGAAGAACCTGACCAAGGGCGTGGACACCAGCCGTAAGGTGTTTGCCATCGTGCCGAAGGGCGCCGATATCTCCACTGTTGAGCTGGAGCGCGCAGCGCATCTGCGCTAAGTACGTCGCGTTTTACCGCCTCATCGATTTCTTTTCTCCCGTGTTGGCTTAGGGGAGGGGAAGCGATGGGGCGGTTTCGTATTTATGAGGCCGGCGGCGAACTGAGTTCGGGGATAGTTCAGCCGACGATTAGCCGTTCATGTTCGCCGAGCGCGAACCGGAGGGCAGGGGAATACCGTTAGCGGGGGTGGTTCGGATAGGCTCGGGCACTGTGAATGCTTTAGGTTCAATTCTCCTCGTTGCCGTGAGTCTTTACTCGTGGATTTTGTTAGCGCGAATCGTCATCGAAATGATTCAATCTTTTTCGCGCCAATTCAATCCACCCCGCTGGTTCATGATGGTTGCAGAGGTGCTTTTCGTAGTCACTGACCCGCCGGTTAAGGCGCTGCGAAAGGTGATTCCTCCGCTGCAGTTGGGAGGCGTTGCGCTCGACGTTTCCATCATTGTTTTGTTCCTGCTTTTGTCCATTCTTTCGCAACTGATTTCGTGGCTATTTTTCGGCCCCAGCGGACTTGCTGTGTAACTAACGGGTGTATTAAACCCTCCTGTTAACGTTGAGACTCGTGCCAGCGTTAGATAATGTGTTGATTCGGATACAATGAGTTAGCAAAATCCGTATTATTAACCGCATATGTACCCGGCCTCTGGAACCTCTAGAGGTTTGACCGATTCGTAAGGGGAAGAGAAGTCAATGCCACTGTCACCCGCTGATGTACACAACGTCGCTTTCAGCAAGCCGCCAATTGGCAAGCGTGGCTACAACGAGGATGAGGTAGATCAGTTCCTCGACCTCGTTGAGGATGCTCTTGCTCAGCTGCAGGACGAGAACGATGATCTCCACGCCCAGGTTGAGGAACTGAAGTCTCAGACTTCGGCCGGCGCCGCTGGCGGCGCTACTGCCGCTAAGGTCGACGAGGCCGCTGTGCGCAAGGAAGTTGAATCCAAGCTTCGCGCCGAGTACGAGGCAAAGCTGGCTGACTCCAAGAATGAGATTGCCAAGGCCAAGGAAGAGACGAAGCGTGCGCAGGAGCAGGCAAAGGCTGCTCAGGCACAGTCTTCCCAGGCGCCGGCTGCTCAGGCAAAGGACTACTCCGCCGAGCTCAAGGCAGCTCGCGAGGAAGCTGCCGCCGCCAAGCGCGAGCTCGAGGCTTCCAAGGAGGAACTGGCGAACACGAAGAAGGAGCTGGAGTCCGCAAAGAAGAACTCCGCAGCCTCCACCACCGCCTCTTCCGCCGCTGCCGTGGTTGGTGCGGGCGCTGCCCAGTCCAACGCACAGGGCCTGGCTACCCCGGATACTCACATGCAGGCAGCCCGCGTGCTGGGCTTGGCACAGGAGATGGCGGACCGTCTCACCAGCGAGGCCAAGGCTGATTCCGAGTCCATGCTGGCTGAGGCCCGCAGGGCGGCAGAGAAGCAGCTTGCCGACGCTGACTCCCACTCCAAGGCCCAGCTCGCGGACGCCCAGAAGCGCTACGAAGCTCAGCTGCAGGAGGCCGATACCCGCTCCAAGAAGCTGGTGGCGGACGCTGAGAACAAGGCAAAGCAGACTGAGTCCGACGCTACGTCCCGCGCCGAGGCGCAGATTCGCCAGGCAGAGGAGAAGGCAGCTGCGCTGCAGGCCGATGCCGAGAAGAAGCACACCGAGGTCATGAACACGGTCAAGCAGCAGCAGACCGCTCTGGAGGCTCGCATCTCCGAGCTGCGCACCTTCGAGCGCGAGTACCGTACTCGCCTCAAGACGCTGCTGCAGTCTCAGCTTGAGGAGCTGGAGTCCCGCGGCACCGCTGCTCCCAACGGTGAAGCCGGCAAGTCCAACAATTAATCACTGAATCAGCGGCGTCCCTGCGGGGGCGCCGTTATTCTTTTCTGTGGGTATGTATTCTCAGTAGGTATTGATTTTTCAGGCAGTGACGGGGAAGGAGAGCGCGCATGCTTATTGGTGCATTGCTTTTGGCCTTTGTGGCTTTCTTGGCGTTCGTGAATTACATCCTCTCCGCCGCTGAGTGGTCTCTGTACCTGCTCTTTGCTTCTGCCGGGGTAGGCATTGTTCTGTTTATCGCAGATACCGTGATTAAACTGCGCCGCAAGCACGACGAGTAGCCCTCGCCCCAGCAGTAATTCTGGGTGGAGGGCTTTTGCGAAGACTCCTAGTTGTGTCGCTCCTAGTCGTCTCTTTCCAGGGCGTCGAATAGCCCGGGAGGCGCTTGCAGAGGCGTGGGCGGCGGGAGGGGACCGTACGTCCTCATGGCCGTTCCGTTGACCCGGGCCATGCGGCCGCGTCCCGGTGGCGCGTTCGGATCGTCCTGGTTCACGCCATTGTGATACGGGCACAGCATCACCAGGTTTTCCTGGTTGGTATACCCGCCGTTCTTCCACGCGATGAGATGGTGAACTTGGCATTCATCGGCGGGCTTCATGCAGGAGCCCCAAGCACAGACCGGGAACTCGGCCATGGCCATGATGCGTTGCTTGATGCTGGCGGAGCGCTCCTCATAGTAGAGATTGACCGGCCCGTGATAGGGGTGGAAGAGAGTCGCGAGCGCGCCATCGAGGTCGATCTCTTCGGCTAGGACCTTGTTGAGGTATTCCGCGCCGGTCATCGTTGCGCCGTTGGTCATCTGCAGCGTGATTTCCTCGCCGTCGCCGTTGAGAATCTTCGTCATTGCATCCAGCGGGACCAAGATATTGGTTTGCAAACCGCGGCGCGGGGCGGCGCCTTTGAAGAAAGCTTCGCGGATGGATTCGAGGGGACGTTCGCGGTCGACGGCGTCGCTAAGCTCTGCAATCATTTGCGCGGGGCCTGTGATTGCCATCGTCCACGGTGCATTGCGGCGGCGGTAGATGGTCACGCCCTCCTTCGGTGCGGGCGGGGCCGAGTGCTCCTTGAGCTTCTTCTTCGCCAGCGTTTCCATCGCGAGGGTATCGGCGCCGGTTCGGCACAACTCTAGGCGCAGCTTCCAGCCCAATGCCTGCGTCTTGGCTTTGCGGGCATAGCGGTCAATGACTTCCAGGGTGGGCAATGAGTGGCCGCGCTGGCGCGCAGCCTTCACCGCATCACGTTGCATCTTGGTCATGGCGGTCTTGCCAAAGAAGCTCGTGTGCAGCCGCACCAACTGCGCGGCAGTTTTGTCTGGGGAGCCGGCGGCGATGAGGTCTGCTTCAGACATGCCTTCGCACTCGGCGATGACATCGATGCCGGCCCCGAGTGCGTTGAGGAAAGTCTGTAGCGCGTTCATATCTGTGGAGAATAAAACACCTTCTGAGCTGCGCGCATTAGAAAAAATGTTCCTGTGGAAAACTGTTTCTCAGACACCTCTTTTGTGCACTGTCGTTTCTATTTTGGGGTTCACGGGAACCTGCGCCTGTGAAAACTTGACCCCTCGGTTATACTTTGGAGCTATATGCAGTGAGCCGGCTATCACCGGGGAGCATTCCGGAAGAACGTGAGGCGCGTGAGCGTCGCATTATTAGAACCGGGCGGGTAGGGACCGTCATCTCCTTCACATTAACGAAGCGGGGCGCCTCGGTGCCCAAGCGGGGTGGTACCGCGAGCCGTACGGCGCGTCCCCGTCACAGCGAACGAGTGAAGGAATTTTTAGATGAGTAATAACCCCGCGAACGTCGGCAGTGTTTATCCCAAAGTCGATATGACTGCTGGGTCTTCCCGTTTCCCCGATATGGAGCAGGAAGTCCAGAAGTACTGGAAGGCCGACGACACCTTTAAAGCCAGCCTCAAGCAGACGGAGGGCTGCCCCGAGTATGTCTTTTATGATGGCCCTCCCTTTGCCAACGGTCTGCCGCACTACGGCCACCTGCTGACCGGTTATGTCAAGGACATCGTCCCGCGCTACCGCACCATGGCCGGCAACCACGTCCCGCGCGTCTTTGGCTGGGATACCCACGGACTGCCGGCGGAGCTGGAGGCAGAAAAGCAGCTCGGCATCACGGACAAGGGCCAGATCGAGGAGATGGGCCTGGAGAAGTTCAACGAGTACTGCGCCAAGTCCGTCCTCGAGTACACCGATGAGTGGGAAGAGTATGTCAACCGCCAGGCTCGCTGGGTGGATTTCGAGAACGGCTACAAGACCATGGACTTGGAGTACATGGAGTCCGTCATGTGGGCGTTCAAGGAGCTCTATGACAAAGGCCTGATCTACCAGGGCTTTAGGGTTTTGCCGTATTCCTGGGCGGAGCACACCTCCCTGTCGAACCAGGAGACCCGCCTGGATGACTCCTACAAGATGCGTCAGGACCCGACCCTGACGGTGACGTTCCCGGTGGCTGGTGCCGTGGAGGGAAGTGCGGCGGAGAAGACGTTGGCGGAGAACACCGAGCTTGCCGACGCCTCCTTCCTCGCCTGGACCACCACCCCGTGGACCCTGCCGTCCAACCTGGCTCTGGCGGTCCACCCGGAGGTTGATTACGTCCTGTTCAAGGCCACCGAGGGCGACTTTGCTGGCCGTACCTTCGTGATGGCTGAAGCACTGACCGGCACCCTGGCGAAGGAGCTGGGTGAGGCGGAAGTCCTCAAGACGTTCAAGGGCGCGGAGCTGGAGGGCTTCAAGTACGAGCCCATCTTCGGCTTCTTCCCGGATGTCGAGAATGCGTACCAGGTGTTGCTGGCTGATTACGTCACCACTGAGGACGGCACGGGCGTGGTCCACCAGGCCCCGGCCTTCGGTGAGGACGATATGCTCACCTGCCAGAAGTACGGCGTGGGCCTGGTCATCCCGGTGGATGAGGACGGCAAGTTCACCTCCCAGGTACCGCCGTATGAGGGCCAGCTCGTCTTCGACGCCAACAAGGCCATCATCAAGGATCTCAAGGCCGCTGGCCGCGTGGTGCGCCACGTGACCATCGAGCACTCCTACCCGCACTCCTGGCGCTCCGGCGAGCCGCTCATCTACATGGCGTTGCCGGCATGGTTCGTCAAGGTGACCGAGTTCCGTGACCGCATGGTGGAGCTCAACCATAATGAGATCGAGTGGCTGCCGGAGCACATCCGCGACGGTCAGTTCGGCAAGTGGCTGGAAGGCGCTCGCGACTGGAACATCTCCCGCACCCGCTACTGGGGCGCTCCGATCCCGGCGTGGATCTCCGATAACCCGGAGTACCCGCGCGTCGATGTCTATGGCTCGCTGGATGAGCTGGAGCGTGACTTTGGCGTGCGTCCGACGAGCCTGCACCGCCCGTACATTGATGAGCTGACTCGTCCGAACCCGGATGATCCGACGGGTAAGTCCACGATGCGCCGCGTGCCGGACGTGCTGGATTGCTGGTTTGAGTCGGGCTCGATGCCGTTCGCGCAGAAGCACTACCCGTTTGAGAACAAGGAATGGTTTGAGACGCATTCCCCGGCGGACTTCATCGTGGAGTATTCCGGCCAAACGCGCGGCTGGTTCTACCTCCTGCACGTGTTGTCCACCGCCCTGTTCGACCGCCCGGCGTTCAAGAAGGTTGTCGCCCACGGCATCGTGTTGGGCAATGATGGCCTGAAGATGTCGAAGTCCAAGGGCAACTATCCGAATGTGAATGAGGTCTTCGACCGCGATGGCTCGGATGCGATGCGCTGGTTCCTCATGTCTTCGCCGATCTTGCGCGGCGGCAACCTCATCGTTACGGAGCAGGGCATCCGTGAGGGCGTGCGCCAGGCCATCCTGCCGATCTGGAACTCGTACACCTTCCTGCAGCTCTACGCCTCCCAGGACGCAAAGTTCGATGTCAGCTCCACCAACGTGCTGGACCGCTACATCTTGGCCAAGACCCATGACTTGGTGAAGAACACCAACGACGCGCTGGCGAATACCGATATTGCTTCGGCAACGGAGGAGGTCCGCCTCTTCGCGGACGCGCTGACCAACTGGTACGTGCGCCGCTCCCGTGACCGTTTCTGGGAGGGCGAGGAAGCCCATCCGGAGGCCTTCAACACGCTCTACACGGTCCTGGAGACGGTCTCCCGCGTGGTCGCGCCGCTGCTGCCGCACGTGGCTGAGGTCATCTACCGTGGCCTGACCGGTGAGCGCTCCGTGCATTTGGCTTCCTACCCGAAGGCCGAGGATTACCCGGCTGACGATGCCCTCGTGGCCGCCATGGATGCCACCCGTGCGGTGGCCTCCGCGGCGTCCTCGGTGCGCAAGTCCAACAAGCTGCGCAACCGTCTGCCGCTGCCGAAGCTGACGGTGGCGATGAAGGATTCGGCGCGCCTGGCGGATTTCAAGGACATCATCCGGGATGAGGTCAACGTTAAGGACGTTGAGCTTACCGACGATGTCGACGCGGTAGGCACCTTCGAGGTCGTGTGCAATGCCAAGGTAGCCGGTCCGCGCTTGGGCAAGGATGTTCAGCGAGCCATCAAGAACCTCAAGGCGGGCAACTACGTGCGCGAGGGCGAGGACGTCGTGGTCGACGGCGATATCCGCCTATCCCCGGACGAGTACACCGAGCGCCTCAAGGCGGCGAATGCGAAGTCGACGGCTCGCGTGGAAGGGCTCGATGGCCTTGTCGCCGTGGATACCGAGGTGACGGAGGAGCTCGAGGCAGAGGGCTGGGCTGCGGACGTCATCCGCGGTTTGCAGGATGCGCGTAAGGCCGAGGATTTCGTGGTGACTGACCGCATCACCGTGGTTCTCTCCGTTCCCGCGGAGAAGGAAGAGTGGGCTCATCGCCACCGCGAGCACATCGCGGCGGAGGTGCTCGCTGTCGACTTCACTGTGACGACCCAGGCTCTCGAGCCAAGCGATGGACAGAACATCCATGATGTCCTCAAGGGCGTGACGGCTACCGTGGCAAAGGCCTAAATCCGCAGCGAAAAGCTCCGCTTCCCTCGAGTGGGGAGGCGGAGCTTTGAGCATCTGCGCACTGGTGGCGCAGGGGCGGCCCGGAGGGGGCCGCGATGACGGGGTGTGTGCGCTAGCGGCGGGTTCCGGGCAGGTGTGCGCGCCACGCAAGGATGACGTTGATGAGGCACACCAGCGCCAAGAAGCTGCCGATGCTGAACAACGCCGTGAAGCCGATATAGGGCGCAAGCGCGCTAAAGGCCATCGGGATGAAGAAGCCAGTGTAAGAAATGGAGTAGTACACGGCGGTCAAGCCGGCGAGCTCTCGCTCGCCCGCGATGCGCTGGACCTCGGACAATCCAGCGACCAGCGCCAAACCGTATCCCGCGCCCATTGTGGCGGCGGCTGCGATGCCGAGCGGCAGGGACAGCGAGTGAGCAGCAAACGCCCCGAGGATTGCGCCGACGGTGATGACGAACATCGACAGGGCCGAGGCTCGCGCGGACTTGTGGGTATCAACCAGGCGGCCCAGCATCTGGACGGCCACGCCGCAGCCCAGGGTGATGACGGTCATCAGGCCGGAGAAAGCGATGGGGGCGTTTCCAGCGGATTCGGATAGCAGCTGTGGAAGGAGCGCATAGGCCGCTCCCGCGCAGCCAAAGACCCAGGGGGCCACGGGCACGACGACACGCAGGAAACGCTTGTGCGCAGCGGCGGGGATGTGGAGCATCTCCAGCATGTCACGCACCCTGAGCTCCAGGATGGTGGTCTTGACATCGCCTCGGCTGGGCTGGCGGGTCTCAGGCGTATGCAGGATCCACGCGGCAGTCAACAGCGTGAGCAGCATGTGGAGGATATAGGCCGTGTGAGTCGGCCATGGCCCCCACTGGGCCAGCACCGAAGCGATACCCGCGCCGACGAGGAAGCCGGCGGTCAAACACAACGAAGCCTTACGAGCGCCGGACGCTGGGTCGCCGCCGGCGCTCGTGATGAGCTCCGTAATCCACGTTGAACCCACCGCCATGACTAGGCCTAATGCCATACCGCACAAGACGCGTCCCAACGCGATGATGAGTGGTTCGTTGGGGGCGATGGACAGCAAGAAAGAGCCTGCCAAGGACAGTGGTGCTGCGGGGAGCAACAGTGGGCGGCGGCCAAGCAGATCGGACAGCGGGCCGCCGATGAGCAGTGCGGGGATGATGCCAACCACGTAGGCGGCTAAGAGCCCGTTGACCGTCACCTGGGAAAAATTCGAGGTCTCGCGGTACATCACCAGCAGCGGGGTGAATTCATTTCCGCCCCAAGCAACCGCGATCATGGCACCGGCGACGGGGAACCACGCGCGCTTAGGCAGCGGCGCTTCGGCGGAGCGGCTGGGCGAGCCTGGGGAGGCAGCGCTTTCAGTGCTTTCGGTGGTGTCGGCGTCTGTGGGGGCGTCGGGTTGGGGAGTAGGCGCCTCGACAAGCGGGTTCGAATGCGCAGAGACAGTCACAGTTGCTTCCTTGAGGAGTTGAGGTGGGAATGGAGTTCGGTCAGGTAGGTGTCGATGTCGCCGGTGCGGAGGGCGTCGGCAAGCAAGGCGTGCTGGGCCACGAAGCCGCGTGCCTTCTCGACGCTGCGGCCGATGGCAGTTGCGGTAAATCGCTGTTGGCGCTCGCGCAAGGTGTGGCCGAGGTGGGCGAGGAGGCGGTTGCCGCCGTTGTCCATGATGGTTTGGTGGAACTTCGCATCCAGTTGGGTATAGGAGCCCAGATCGCCAGCGTCGAGGGCGGCCTTTTGCTCATCGATGGTGGCGACGAGGACATCGGCGATGAGACCGCGCTCCTCTGCGGACAGTCCGCAAATATGGCGGGCAGAGTTCTCATCCACGAGGAGGCGCGCCTCGTAGACCTCACGGATTTCGCGGGGGCTAATCGGTACGACCAGCGCACCGCGCTTGGGATAGAGCTTCAAGAAGCCCTCCACCTCCAAACGGAGGAAAGCCTCGCGCACCGGGGTTCTACTCATTCCCAGCTCGGCGGCAAGGGCGGCTTCGGAGAGCATCTCCGAGTCATCGATGTCGTCATCGATGATGCGGCGCTTGAGGTGATCGTAGGCCCGTTCCGCGGCGGGTACCTTGTCTTTTTGCATGTATACATGATGCATGCATGCGGTGCTCTCGGTCTAGCGCAAACGCCAATTCGTGAGACATTGATCACGCGGTGGGCAAGTGAGAGCTAGTTCTCTCACGGTACGGTTGGGGTGCCTTGCTGATGCGAATGTGTGTTTTAGACTTGAAGGCATGCAACGCTGGGTTCTTCACATCGACATGGACGCGTTCTTTGCGTCGGTGGAGCAGCTCACCCGCCCTACCTTGCGCGGCCGGCCTGTGTTGGTGGGCGGAACGAGCGGACGCGGCGTCGTCGCCGGTGCCTCTTATGAAGCCCGCGCATATGGAGCTCATTCCGCAATGCCCATGTTCCGCGCGCAGCAGCTCGTGGGTTATAAAGCTGTGGTGGTGCAGCCGCGCCGGGCGGTGTATGTGGCGGCCTCGCGCCGGGTATTTGGAATTATTGCGCAGCATGCGGGGGTCATCGAACAGCTCTCCATCGACGAGGCCTTCATGGAACCGGCCGCACTCGTCGGAGCCACGCCCGCCGAAGTCCGTGAGTGGTCGGAGAATTTGCGCCGAGTGATTCGAGCCGAGACGGGCCTTCCCAGCTCCATCGGCGCCGGTGCAGGAAAGCAAAGCGCGAAGATTGCGTCAGGGGAGGCCAAACCGGACGGTACTTTCATCGTGCCCCAGGAGCGCTTCGATGAGCTCATCCACCCGCTGCCGGTGGGCAAGCTTTGGGGAGCGGGCCCAGTCACCCAGCAGAAGCTCGCAGCTATCGGCGTGGAGACTATCGGCCAGCTGGCGGCGATGAGCCGCAAGGAAGTCGAGGTCTCACTGGGGAACGTGGTGGGCGTGCAGCTGTGGGAGCTCGCCCAAGGGATTGATGAGCGTCCGGTCGCCCCGCGCGCGATTGCTAAACAAATCTCCACCGAGTTCACCTACCCCACGGACCTGCGCACGGCGGCGGAGGTGGATGCGGCACTAATCCGCGCGGCGCAGGGCGCGCATTCCCGCCTGCTCAAGGACGGCCGCGGCGCGCGCACGGTGACGGTGAAGTTGCGGATGGCGGATTTCCACATCGAATCCCGCTCGGCCACGCTGCCCTATGCCACGGATGACCTGAAGGTCCTCGAGGCTAAGGCCTTGAGCTTGGCGCGCTACCCGGAGGAGCTCGGGCCCATCAGGCTGGTCGGGGTGAGCTACTCGGGTTTGGAGGAGGCCCGCCAAGACGTGCTATTTCCTGAGCTCGACCGCGAGGTCGTGCGTCCAGCTCCGGATACGGATTACGAGACTGGCGTCAGCGACCACCTGCCCGGCGCGCCGGAAACGGAGACGGAGCCCAGAGCAGAGTCGGAAACGCTGGGAGAAGCGGGATCGGATTCGATGCGCCGCTGGCACGCTACGCAGGACGTCCACCACCCCGAGTTTGGACACGGCTGGATTCAAGGCGCCGGCCATGGGGTGGTCAGCGTGCGCTTTGAAACTCGCGCTACGGGCCCGGGGTTTGTGCGCTCTTTTGCGGCTGAGGATGAAGATCTCCACCCGGCCGATCCATTGGACTCACTGGCGTGGGAGGGGGCGCTGCCAGGCGACGCCACCGAGGCCGATGATCCTGTGACTGACACCGCTGGGGAGGAACCGCCACGCGAGGATAGCTAGCCCGCGGTATAAGCAGTGGCGGAGGGGGCAGTGCTAAACATCTCTGCCACCGGTGTGTCGGTAGCGAGTGCCGCGGCGAGCATAATGCGGGCTTGGCCGGCTCGGAATCCACCGGAGGCTACCGCACCCATCTCGCCCAAGGTGGCACCGCCACCTGCGCCGCCATAGGCCAGCTTGGTAGTTCCGTAGGGCGTGCGGGTGCTAATCACCACGGGCACGCCCGCTTGCAGCGCGCGGGCAACCCCAGCTCCCATCTCTTCACCCATGTTCCCCGAGCCCATGGCTTCGATGACGAGGCCATGGGTGTGGTTGAGGGAGGCGTCGACAAGCGCGGCGCCGGCACCCGGGTAGGCGGCGATGATCTCAACGGGGTGTTGCGCCATGGGGGAGAGCGGCAACGGCGCCAGAGCGGAGTCACCCACCGGTAGCTCCTCAAAGCCGTTGAGCTGCGAAGTATGCCACTTGCGCGCGCCGCGTCCGGGAATGGTCTTGCCGCCGAATTGCACCCACACGCCGGCCTTTCCGGAACACAGGAGCTCATAGGAATCGCGCAGGTTGCGCGGGCCATCACCAGCCGGGTGGTCGAAGGCGCGCTGCGCGCCAGTGAGCACGATGGGCCCCTCACCGAGGTCGAAGAGGGATAACGCCAGCGCGGTTTCCTCCATGGAATCGGTGCCGTGCGTGATGAGGACGCCATCAATCTCTGGGCGCGCAAGGTGCTGGCGCGCACACAGCAGTAGCTCATCGAGGTCTGCCAAAGTAATCGAGCTGGAATCCAGCGCGCGGAATTCCACCACCTCAATGTCGTGTGTTCCGACTTCAGCGTCGAGGAATTGGGCTAGCTGTTGCCCACTGACGGTGGGGACCAGGGATCCGTCACGGACCGTCGTGCAGGCGATGGTGCCACCGGTGGCGATGAGGGCGAAAGTCATGACAGCAGGCTACTACAGGCACGCACCTGCGCGGGAACCCCAGGGCGGCGGTCGTGGACGCTAAAGTAAAAGGGATAAACCACGATCCCCTACGTGAGGAGTATTTGTGAAATCCTTCAAGCTGAGCGCCGCCGTTGTGGCCCTGGGCGCCGCGACTGCCCTGGCTGCCTGCTCGTCTTCCGAGGATGCAGACACCGAGAACAGCACCGCCGCTAAGCCTTCGGGCGAAACCTCCGCATCGCAGGTGGCCTCCACCGAGATGCCGACCGTGGAGCAGCTCAATGAGATCCTGACCAAGGCCGCCGACCCGAACCTTCCACAGGAAGAGAAGGTCCAGCTGGTCCAGGGTAGTGAGACGGCGCCGGAGCTTTTCGACGTCATGTCGCAGTCCCAGGCCGAGTCCGGCGCCACCTTCGAGGTCGTGGCCCCGGTCATCCCGGGCCTCGTGCCGGATTCCGCGCTGGCGACCGTCCACATCAACACCCCGGACGGCCAGCAGCAGACCGCCGACCAGGTGGAGTTCATCAACGAGGGCGGCACGTGGAAGCTGTCCAAGACGTGGGCCTGTGTCCTGGTCACCAACATCGTCCCGCCGGAAGAGGTGCCGGAGATGTGTGCTGATTCCGTACCGGAAGGCGCAGAGGCGCCTGCCGACGCCCCGGCAGAAGGTGCCGAAGCTCCTGCCGACGCTCCGGCAGAAGGCGCAGAGGCCCCGGCCGACGCCCCGGCTCAGTAAGACTGGGATTCAAGCTTCAGCGCCCGCCACCACACTGGATTGAGAGCCAGTGGGTGGCGGGCGCTGCGCTGTCCGAAGGTCGGCGCGCGGTTGCCTGATGCGGGGCAGGCTCGGCGCGCAGCGGACTAGTCGGTGGTGAACGTCATATCGGTGGCGCTGGTTTGCACCACGCGAAGATCGGAGCTGTCCGCACCATAAGAAATGGCAGTAGTCACGGAGACATCGCCGGCGGTGGGAAGCGGTTTGGTCAGATCAACGGTGACCGTGCCCTTCGACGTCGACGTGGTGTCCATGACCTTGAGCTCTTTGCCCCGCAGCTCCTCGGGGGCGTCAGCGCCGTCGAAGGAGAGCGCGCCCAGGGACGGCCGCTGCTCAACCTCGACGTTGAGCGTGGCGATATCCCCGTCGAGCTTGTCCAAGGTATAGGTCGTGGTTTGCAGCAGCGTGGACTCGCCGGTAACGCGCGATTCCACGACCCACTGAGCGCCGGAGCCAATTTCCTCATCCGGGAAGACGATGGGCAGCGAGGTCAGGCTGGTGATGGCGCGCTCCACAGTGCTGCGGGCCTCGTCGGTTGCGGCCTGCGGGGCGGCTAGGCGCAGCGAGTTCATTTGGCCGCTATCCGTGCCGCGCCACCCAAACTGGAAGCCCTCGGCGGAGGAGACGTCCGCGCCTTCGGCCGCAGGTTTGCCCACGGTAACGAAGGCGTTGCGGCTGGCCGGCAGCTGGCCCTCAACATTCTCGGTGGCAGCCTCCACCGAGGCCTGTAGGGGAAGGGTGACCTTGTCCTTGGCCGCTGGTGCAGGAGCCGAGCTGCCGTCCTTGCGTAATTGCTGGTCAAAACCCGTGGCGACCTCATAGGTCAGCTCCTGAGTGGCATCGAGATCCTTATAAGCCACAACGCGGCTTGCGTCGTCACCGGGTTCTAGGAGGGTGACGCGCGGGGCATCGAGGGCTAAGCCCACTGGCTCCTCTACTGGCTTGGCCGGCTGGGAATAGGAACAGCCGGCGAGCGCGCCGCTGACTCCCAAGACGGTGGCGGACAGGACTGCTAGAGCTCTCACACGAAACACGCATTCCAAATTACCGGATAAGCCTGTTTAGAATGGAACGGGTGAAAGTAAGGAGTTATATCGGAGTGATGGTTGCGGTGGTGCTCGGTGTGGCCGCCGTCGACCAAGCCGTGAAGGCACTGATGCTGTCCATCCTCACGGAAGGCGAAGCCCTACCGGTAATCGGTGATTGGTTCCGCTTCTACCTTCTGTTTAACCCCGGCGCCGCCTTCTCCATGGGAGGGGAAGGCTCGACGTGGCTGTTTACCACTATCCAACTCGCCTTCGTTGTTGGCGTAGCAATCGCCGCCCCGCGCATCCATGACAAGTGGCAGGCCATTGGGCTGGCGATGATCGCCGGTGGCGCATTGGGCAATCTCATCGACCGCCTCGTGCGCGAGCCCGGTTTTTGGTTCGGCCACGTGGTGGATTACATCTCAGTTGGCAGCTTCGCTGTCTTCAATATCGCGGACGCGGCCATTACCTGTGGAGTCGTGGTCTTCATCATTGCGATGTTTTGGGCGGAGATGCACGAGAAAGCTGAAGAAAAGGAAACGGGGGGAGAGTAATGCGCGAAAGCCGTAGGTTGCCGGTGCCCGAAGGGCTCGATGGCATGCGCGTGGATGCCGCCTTAGCCAAGCTCCTGGGCATTTCCCGCGCCCGCGTGGCCCAGCTGTGCACGGCGGGTGACGTGGAAATCGACGGTGCGGCCGTGGGCAAGTCCGAGCGCTTAAGCGCCGGTGGCTGGATCGACGTCATGATGCCAGCGCCCGAGGAGCCGCTCATCCCCAAGGAGGAGCTGGTGGAGGGCATGGATGTCCTCTACGCGGACGAGGATGTCATCTGCGTGTTCAAGCCCGTGGGTGTGGCCGCGCACCCGACTTTGGGCTGGGATGGGCCCACCGTCATCGGCGGGCTGCGGGCGGCGGGCTATACGCTTGCCGACGCCGGACCTACCGAACGCAAGGGCATCGTCCACCGCCTCGACGTGGGAACCTCAGGCGTCATGGTGGTTGCAGCTAGCGAGCGTGCCTACTCCCAGCTTAAGAACGCCTTCCGCGAGCGCACAGTGAAGAAGACCTATCACGCCGTGGTCCAGGGCCTGCCCGATCCCATCGTCGGCACCATTGATGCGCCTATCGGGCGTCATCCTTCCGCGGGCTGGAAGTTTGGGGTCATTGATGACGGCAAGCCGGCGGTGACGCACTACACGCTGCTCGAGGCCTTCCGCGAGGCCAGCCTCCTCGAAGTCCACCTGGAGACCGGCCGCACCCACCAGATCCGCGTGCACATGTCCGCCACCGGGCATCCCTGCGTGGGCGACCCGATGTATGGCTGTGATCCGAACCTGGCGAAGCGCGTGGGGCTTAACCGCCAGTGGTTGCACGCGGTCGAGCTCGGTTTTACCCACCCCGGAACTGGCAAGTGGTTTGAATGCACCGCACCCTACCCGGACGATCTGAAGCACGCCGTGGAGGTATTGCGCGGATGAGCCCGCAGCGGAGCACGCGCCAGCGCATCTACCGGCGCCGCCGTGCCGCGGCGTTGGTGCTGCTGGCCGTGCTGGCGCTGGTGGTGATTGTCCTTTTCGGTCTGCTTGGCACGCAGCCTCGCTCGGCGTTGCAGGGAGACCAGCTGGGCCCGGATGGAACCGAGACTGCCGCCGAATACCGCGAGCGCGCGGAGGCCTCGCTGGCGCAGGCGGATAAGCCAGCCTATGCGCTGGTGGGTTTTAATAAGCCGCTGAGTCCACACGACGTCTCTGAGGCCCTGCAACCAATCCAGCGGATGGATGCCATTGTGATTGGCTTGGCTGCGCCCATCGCTGTTCCCGAACCCGTCTCAGGAGCCGAGCGCGCCGACGTCATCGAGGCGGTGTTCGCCCGCGTGGCTGCGCAAGCCAATGACATGGGCGAGGAAGTCCCCACGCACGTTGATGCGGTGGTGGTCTATTCTGCGGGCACCCAACTGCGCGCCCTCGCCGCCGACCCGCGGGTCGAGACGGTCGAGGTTGCCCCCGACGATGCCGCCTGGGGATCCTTCGGCGTGCGCCCGCCCGCTAACGTCGGACAGAACGAGAACCGCTAAAACAGTCAAGGAGAAGACATGCGTTTGTTTCCGAACACCTCTACGTGGCCGCCGAACTACCGCTTTGCTTACCTCTTGATGTGGGCGGGCGCATTCATCGCCTCCGGAGCTGCCATCGCGCAAGGTATCTGGGGTGCCGACAAGCTCACCTTCGGCATTCTCGTCGTGGTGGCCATCTACTGCATCGCCATGGCCATTCTCATGCCGCGGTGGGCGCTGAACGCGCGCGAGGAATCCGCCCGGCGCGCCCAGGCTAAGCAAGCGCGCGAGGAGCTGAAGCGCCGCTAGTCCTCTGCGGTGGCGCGTGACTCGCCAGCGGGGTGGAGGCGGGCGCGGCGTCGAGAAGCGCGGCCCATGCGCACCAAGTCTGCAAGGTAAATGATGACCGCCACCCAGATGATGGCGAAGCCGATCCAGCGTTCGGTGGACATGTGCTCCTGGGTCACGAACAGCGCCCACAGCATCTGCATGATGGGGGTCATGTACTGCAGCATGCCTAGCGTCGACAAGCGCAGGTGCTTAGCGCCCTGGGCGAAACACAGCAGCGGTAGGGCGGTGACGAGGCCGGAGGTAATCAGCAGTGCGACATGCCCGGGGCCTTCGGTAGCAAAGGTGGATTCGCCCTGTGCCTGGAGGTAGCCCAGATAGATGAGCGCGAAGGGGAGCATGACAATCGTTTCCGCGGCCACCGACCCCATGGAGGAGACCGTGATGCGCTTTTTAAGCAGGCCGTAGATACCGAAGCTGAAGGCTAGGGCCAGTGAGTAGTAGGGGGCCTGACCGGTCATGAAGGTTAGCCACAACACGGCGATGAAGGCGATGCTGACCGACGCCACCTGCGCCTTCGTCAGCTTTTCCTTGAGGAAGATGATTCCTAGGGCCACGGAGACGAGCGGGTTGATGAAGTAGCCAAGTGCGGCATCGGCCACGTGGTCGCTGTTGATGGCGATGACGTAGGTTCCCCAGTTGATGGTGATGGCCACGCCGCAGGCGAGCATCCACCCCCAGGTGCGCAAGCTGAACGCGCGTAACTCGCGCCAGCCGCCGGTTACCAAGAGCATTGCGGTGACAAGAACCGCGGTCCACACGATGCGGTGGGCCAAGATCTCGAAAGGGCTGGCGGGGCGCAGCAGCGGGAAAAACGCCGGGAAGAAACCCCACATGAGATAGGCAGCAATGGTGTAGAACATTTAAGAAAATGTACCTTAACGAGGACGTACGGGCGAAGTTTGACGTCCCCGCTAAGATGAGCCGCATGGCCAAAAACTCCTCCTTCGTCCACCTGCACAACCACACCGAGTTCTCCATGCTGGATGGCATGGCCAAGGTGGATATGTTGGCGGATGAGGTGGTTCGCCAAGGAATGCCTGCCGTCGGCATGACAGACCACGGCAACATGTATGGCTCCAACGCCTTCTACCAAAGGATGACGAGCGCCGGGGTGAAGCCCATCATCGGCATCGAGGCCTATCTCGCGCCCGAGTCACGCTTCAACAAGAAGCGCGTGCTGTGGGGAACCCCGGACCAAAAGCGCGATGACGTCTCCGCTTCCGGTGCCTACCTGCACCAGACCATGCTGGCGGAAAATGAGACCGGCCTGCGCAACCTGTTCACGCTGTCCTCCCTGGCCTCCTATGAAGGCCAATTGGGCAAGTGGCCGCGCATGGACGCGGAGCTGATTGCCGAGCACGCCGAGGGCATCATCGCCACCACCGGCTGCCCGTCGGGTGACGTGCAGACCCGCCTGCGCCTGGGCCAGTTCAATGAGGCGCTAGAGGCCGCCGCTATGTGGCAAGACATCTACGGCAAGGACAACTTCTTCTTGGAGCTCATGGACCATGGGCTGGACATCGAGAAGCGCACGCGCGATGGCCTGTTGGAGATCGGCCGCAAGCTGGACCTGCCGCCGCTGGTGACCAATGACTGCCACTACGTGCTGGAAACCCAAGCCCCCGCGCACGAGGCGATGCTCTGTGTGCAAACCGGCAAGACCTTTATGGATCCGGACCGCTTCAAGTTCGACGGCACCGGCTATTACATCAAATCTGCCGCCCAGATGCGTGAGCTGTGGGATCATATGGTGCCGGAGGCTTGCGATAATACTCTGTGGATTGCGGAGCGCGTGCAAGACTACGGCAAGATCTGGGAGGAACATACCCACGACCGCATGCCGATTGCCGACGTCCCCGAAGGCCACACCCCAACCTCCTGGCTGACCCATGAGGTTATGGAAGGACTCAAGGATCGCTTCCCCGGTGGAGATGTTCCGCAGGAGTACATCGACCGTGCTGAATACGAGATCAGCGTCATCGATATGAAGGGCTACCCTTCCTACTTCCTCATCGTGGCCGAGCTTATTAAGCACGCGCGCTCTGTCGGCATCCGCGTCGGGCCGGGCCGTGGTTCGGCGGCCGGTGCACTCGTGGCCTACGCGCTGACGATTACCAACATTGACCCGATCGAGCACGATCTCCTCTTCGAGCGATTCCTGAACCCGGAGCGCCCCTCCGCGCCGGATATCGATATCGACTTCGATGATCGCCGCCGCGGCGAGATGATTACCTACGCCGCCGAGAGGTGGGGCGAGGACAAGGTGGCGCAGGTGATCACCTTCGGCACCGTGAAGACGAAGCAGGCTATTAAGGACTCCGCGAAGGTGCACTTTGGCCAGCCCGGCTTCCAGATGGCCGACCGCATCAACGGCGCTCTGCCACCGGCCATCATGGCCAAGGACATCCCGCTCGCCGGCATCATGGACCCAGAGCACGAGCGCTATTCGGAGGCGGCCGAGGTCCGGCAGATGATTGAGACCGACCCGGATGTCAAGAAGATCTACGAGACCGCCCGTGGCCTTGAGGGCGTGGTTCGCCAAGCCGGCGTGCACGCGTGTGCCGTGATTATGGCTTCGGTGCGCCTCATGGACCACATTCCGATGTGGAAGCGCCCAGCCGACGGCGCCTACATCACCGGCTGGGACTACCCGGCCTGCGAGGCCATCGGCCTGCTGAAGATGGACTTCCTGGGCCTGCGCAACCTCACCGTGATTGGTGACTGCCTGGAGAACATCAAGAAAAACCGTGGCGAGGAAGTGCACCTCGAAGACCTCCACGCCGACGATCCGAAAGCCTCGAAGGTCTATGACCTGCTCTCGCGCGGCGATACCCTGGGCGTGTTCCAGCTGGACTCGGGCGGCATGCAGGAGCTGCTCAAGCGCATGAAGCCGACGGGTTTTAAGGATATTGTGGCCTCGCTGGCGCTCTACCGCCCGGGCCCAATGGGCGTGAACGCGCACTGGGATTACGCGGACCGCAAGAATGGGCGCAAGGAAATCACCCCGATCCACCCCGAACTGGAGGAGCCGCTCAAGGAAATCCTCGATGAGACCTACGGTCTCATCGTGTACCAGGAGCAGATCATGCGTATCTCGCAGAAGGTGGCGAACTATACCGCCGGCGAGGCAGACGGCTTCCGCAAGGCCATGGGTAAGAAGAAGCCGGAAGTGCTGGCCCAGCAGTATGACAAGTTCTGGGGCGGCATGAAGGACAACGGCTACTCCAAGGAAGCGATGGACGCTCTGTGGGGCACCATCGAGCCCTTCGCCTCCTACGCGTTCAACAAGTCCCACGCTGCCGGTTATGGTTTGGTGTCCTTCTGGACGGCTTACCTCAAGGCCTACTATGCGCCGGAGTACATGGCTGCGCTGTTGACCTCAGTGGGTGACAAGAAGGATAAGTCCGCCATCTATCTTGCTGACTGCCGCCACCTGGGCATCCGCGTGCTCTCCCCGGATGTCAACGAATCGGTGGAGACGTTCCAGGCCGTTGGTGATGATATCCGCTTCGGCATGGGCGCTATCCGCAACGTTGGTGGGGACGTGGTGGATTCCATCGTGAAGACCAGGCGGGAGAAAGGCGCCTATACCTCCTTCTCCGACTACCTGGACAAGATTGAGCTGGCGGCGTGTTCGAAGCGTGTTACCGAATCCCTGATCAAGGCCGGTGCCTTCGATTCTTTGGGTCATCCACGCAAGGGACTCATGCTCATCCATGAGGACGCCGTGGATTCGGTGCAGACGACGAAGAAGGCGGCGGACAAGGGCCAATTCGACCTCTTCGCCGGCTTTGGTGGCGACGAAGGGCAAGCCGATTCCGTCTCTGCCTTCGCCATTGACATCCCCGATGAGAATTGGGACCGCAAGCACGAGCTGGCCCTGGAGAGGGAAATGCTGGGCCTGTATGTCTCCGGCCACCCGCTCGACGGATTCGAGGAAGCTCTCAACGCGCAGACCGATACTCCGATTACGAAGATCCTCAACGGTGAGGTGGGCAATGGCCAAGAGCTGGTGATTGGCGGCATCATCTCGGGTGTTGACAGGCGCTTTTCCAAGCGTGATGGCTCGCCCTGGGCCATCGTCAGCATGGAGGACCACAACGGTGCACAGGTGGACATCCTCGTGTTTAACCAGGTGTATTCGTTGGTGGCCGCGCAGATCGCGGAAGATAACATCATCCTGGCCAAGGTGCAGGTGAAGATCCGCGATGAGCGCATGTCCCTGTTCTGCTCCGATATCCGCATCCCTGATCTTGGCCCAGGCAACGGTGCCGGCCTGCCGCTGCGCCTGACCATGCGCACGGATCAGTGCACGATGGACAACATTGCGCGCCTCAAGCAGGTCCTGGTCAACAACAAGGGCGAGTCGGATGTGTACCTCACGCTTGTCGACGGCGAAGAGTCCACCATGATGGTCCTTGGTGAGCATTTGCGTGTGGAGCGCTCCAGCAACCTCATGGGTGATCTCAAGGCGACGATGGGCGCCGGCATCCTGGGCTGAGACAGCATGCTTCGTTCGGGTGCTGAATAAAAGTACAGAATGAAGCGGGCTGCGCCTCGCCCGTGGGTTACGCTAGACAGCACAGTCTAGTTGAAAGGGAGACCGTTTCCTCATGGTCAATAAGATCCGCACCACCCACGTTGGCTCGCTGCCGCGCACGAAGGAGCTGCTGGAAGCTAACCTCGAGCGCTCCGCAGGCACCATCTCCGATGAGAAGTTCCACGAGATTCTGGAACGCTCGGTCGCAGACGTCGTTAAGCGCCAAGTCGATCTCGGCATCGACATCATTAACGAGGGCGAATACGGCCACATCACCTCCGGCGCCGTGGACTACGGCGCGTGGTGGAACTACTCCTTTACCCGCCTGGGTGGTCTGACCATGACGGACAAGGACCGCTGGGAAATCGGTGACAAGATTCGTTCCGAGCCGGGCAAGATTCGCCTTTCGTCGATGAAGGATCGCCGCGACCGCGCCCTTTTCGCCGAGGCCTACAACGACCCGGATTCGGGAATCTTTACCGGCCGCAAGAAGGTGGCCAACCCGGAGTTCACCGGCCCGGTTACCTACATTGGCCAGGAACAAGTCGAGGCAGACGTGAAGCTGCTTGCCGACGCCCTGCCAGAGGGCACCGAAGGTTTCGTCGCCGCCCTGTCCCCGGGTGCTGCGGCGCGCTTGCCTAACAAGTACTACGAGGATGAGACCGATCTCGTGCGTGCCTGCGGTGAAGCGCTCAAGGTGGAGTACAAGGCCATCACGGATGCTGGCTTGACCGTGCAGTTCGACGCCCCGGACCTGGCTGAAGCCTGGGACTCCGTGGTCCCGGAGCCGACGGTCGCGGACTTCCAGGCCTTCCTACGCGAGCGCATTGAGATCCTCAACGAGTCCATCAAGGACATCCCGCGTGAGCAGACTCGTCTGCACATCTGCTGGGGTTCCTGGCATGGCCCGCACGTGACGGATATTCCGTTCGAGGACATCATTGAGGAGATCCTGCAGGCCAAGGTCGGCGGATTCTCCTTCGAGGGTGCCTCGCCGCGTCACGCCCACGAGTGGCGCGTGTGGAAGGACCACAAGTTGCCGGAGGGCACCGTCATTTACCCGGGTGTGGTTTCTCACTCCACCAATGCTGTGGAGCACCCACGCTTGGTAGCAGACCGCATCATCCAGTTCGCTGAACTGGTCGGCCCAGAAAACGTGATCGCATCGACGGACTGTGGTCTCGGCGGCCGTCTGCACCACCAGATCGCGTGGGCCAAGCTGGAGTCCCTCGTGGAGGGTGCGCAGATTGCCACCGAGGAGCTGTTCTAATCAGCGAGCGGCCATGAACCAGTGAGCAAACTAAATAAACGCGCGAACCTGCTCGGTTCGCGCGTTTAATTTTTGGTGGGGAGGCGGTTACTTCGCAGCCGCTTTCTCGCCTTCCTTCTTCTGGGAGTTATCCCAGTGGAAGCCCTGGCTCTTCAGGAAGGCGCGCAGACCATCGAGAACGGATGGGTCGAATTGTGCGACCACGGTCAGCGCATTAATAGCGACGGCGACCAGAGCGATAATGCCGCCGACCCACGCAAAGACCTCTTCGGCTGTGTCATTGGGGCGGGCGGACTGTACCCATTCGGGCATCTCGTCCCATTCCTTCTCCAACTCGGCGTCCTTTTCCGCTTGGACGCAGTCTGGCTCTGCTGGCATGCCAGAGGAACCATAACCGTTAAGGATGCCGAGCCCCAGCTCCTGCGGCCCCATGAAGGAAGAACCCGCGGTGCCATCGGCAACCGCCTTTTCGTGCTCCTCACGCGCCTTGTGCACAGCGTCCGCACATTCCTTGGAGAGATCGGAGGTGTCGATGTGACCGACGTTCATCGAGCTTCCACCGTTGGGGCCCTGAGAGCTTCCGCCACTAGAGCTTTGGCTCTGGGAGGAAGCGGAGGACTGGCTGCTCTCAGCAGATTCTGCGGCTGTGGCCAACGGAGTGACCAGGGCCATCGTCGTCGCGCACACTGCGATAAGGGAGGTGGAAAGGCGCATAATCAGGAATTCTCCTTGAAAGAAGGTGCGAAGGGGGTGTGAGAAAAAAGGGGGCTAGCTTGTCCTAAGCCCACTTCAATGTAGCAGCCCGCCCCGAGGAAAAGTAGGGATTACAGGAACTTCTCCAGCTGCTCACGCAGCGGCGCCGGTGCAAGGCTGAGGACGGTTTCGCGGATACCCGGAGTGTTCAGCAGGCCTACCGCGGCAGCCACCGCGGCGATGACTCCGATGACAGAACCGGCGATGATGCCCGCGGTGGATGAGTGGGAGCTGTGGTTATTCTTGCCCTCGTCGTCCTTGTTGTCGGCAGCGTCTTCGTCGTCGAGCACATCTTCAACGGAGTAGATGGTGGTGGTTCCGGAGACTTCGTTGCCCACGATGAGCAGGTGCTCGCCGTTGGGGGAGTTGGCCTTGTCGACGAAAGTGAAGCCCTCCGGGCCCAAGTCACCGGCAGCGGCGAACTCATCGGTGGAGAAGTCGCGATTGTTGACATAGGTGACGAAGGAGGCATTGGCCGGGTCAGTGACGTCATAGACGAAAACGCCGCCGACGCGCTCGGCGCCAACGAAAGCATAGGTGCGATCCCCAACCTTGCCGATTGTCAGGGCCTCCGGTTCAGGGCCCTTGTTGTCAGAGCGGTCATCAAACTCGGCCGCTTCGTTATCGGCGTTGTGGTGGAACACACCCGGTTCATTCAGCTCAGCGGTGATCTTTTCAAAATCGCTACCGGAGTCGAAGACGACCGTGCCGTTGGCATCGTAGATGCTAAAAGACCGGGAGCCGTAGGCATAGAGTTCATCGAAGCAGCCCTTCTCTTCATTCCAGCCGGAAGCAGTACTCAGCTTCAGGTTGCCGGCCTGTTTCTTATCGGCGAGGTCTTCCGCAGAGACGTCGCCCAGCGCGCCCTCGCACACCTTGCCGTCCTCGATGAGGTCCTTGAGCTCGACTTCATCGGTGTAGACGCCGGAACCACCGTCCTTTTCCTTGACACCCCACTCGCGGGCATCGCCCTCATTCGCGGTGGCGAAGTAGGTCTGGCCGCCGGCGGTGAAAGCACCGATGGAGTCCGGCATGGACAGGCCCTTGACCGGGATGGTGCGCAGCTCGGCGGCGTCATCCTTGTTGGAGGAGTCGAGTGCTACCTGCGAGTGATCCGCAATGTGAGCCGGCAGGATCTTCTCCACGGTGGCGGATTCAATATCGATGACCCCAATGGCATTGGCCTCCTGCAGCGTCACGTATGCCTTGCCCGCCTGGGAGGAGATGTACTCCGGTTCGAAGTCAATGGAGGGCTTCGCCTCGTGCCCGGAGGGACCAAAGACGCGCACGCCCTCAGGCAGTGGCTTGCCGTCGAAAGCCGTGAAATCAGCGATGCGGGCATCCGCCTGAGTCGGCGCCGCAACTCCCGCCGGCAGCTTGATAACGGAGACGGAACCTTCTGGGTCGGCGACGTAATCGGTGCCCTCGGCGTTGAGCTCGTTCGACGGCTCGCCCTCGTTGGCCACGAGAGCGTAGCTTCCGTCCGCAGTGAGGTGGACGTTATCCGGCAAAGCGCCCACCACCACGCGCCCCAGCTCGGCGGTGGACAAGTCCTCGGCCGCGGCGTTGAAGAAGAGCGCCTCGCCGTTCTCGGTCTTGTCCGCCTGCTGGACGGCGGCCACAGCTAGGCCATCAGGGCGCACGGCTACGGAGTTGATTTCCTTGCCTTCACCGGCAGAAATCGAGCCGAGCAAGGTGGGCTTGGCCGGGTCAGCGGCGTCGAGGACGTCGATCTGGCCCGCGTGCGCGTTAACCGTAAGGATGCGCTTGGAGGCTGGGTGGAAGGCCACGATTTCCGCGGCCGATTCTGCGTACACGCCGGACTCATAGGTGCCGATCGGCGTCACCTTGAGGCTGGCGTCAGCGGCGGAATGCCCGATGACGTTGTCCACAATCGCGGCCGAGGATGCCGGCACGGTCAGGCTAAGGCTAGTCGCGGTCGCAGCACACAGCGCGAGAGCGCGGCGGGAGAAAGAGCGAGACATTGAGAAAGACTCCTTGAAGCGGAACGAAAAAGTTTCCGAACCACCGTACGTTGCACCCATGGTGCTTTTGGGGAACGCAGCGTTGCAAACAAACGATATCTAGGTAAACGTTCGGTGAATCGGTCGAATGCTAGGTAATGTGCGACGGGAGAAAGCTGGGGCGCTAAAATGAGCCACCATGACAAGCACCCCGCAAGACTTCGAGCCAATCCACGCCTCTGATATCCAACTGGCACAATCGCGAATTAGCTCGGAGATTGCCCCGACTCCGCTGCAGTATTGCCCGCGCCTGTCCCAAGAAACCAGCTATGAGGTGTACTTAAAGCGCGAAGATCTGCAGGACGTGCGCTCCTACAAGATTCGCGGCGCTCTGTACGGCATGTCGAACTTAAGCCAAGAGCAGCGGAAGCAGGGGATTGTCACCGCCTCTGCCGGCAATCACGCCCAAGGCGTGGCTTATGCCTGCCGCACCATGGGGATCCACGGCAAGATCTTCGTGCCGGAGCCGACCCCGAAGCAAAAGCGCGACCGCATCCTGGTCCATGGCGGTGACGTCGTGGAACTCGTGGTCACCGGCGCCAATTTCGATGAAGCAGCAGCCGCCGCACACGCGGATGCTGCGGAGCGCGGTGCCTTCTTTATCGAGCCTTTCGACGCACGCGATACCGTTACCGGCCAGGGAACCGTCGCCGCGGAAATCGTGTCCCAACTCTCGTCCATTGGTAAATCCCTCGACACCGTGGTTGTCCCCGTGGGCGGCGGCGGCCTGATCTCCGGCATCACCTCCTACCTCGCTGACATGGCCCCCCGCACCGCGGTAGTTGGCATTGAGCCGGCCGGGGCGGCGTCGCTCAGCGCTGCGTTCGCTGCCGGCGAGCCGGTAACGCTCGACACCGTCGATCCTTTCGTCGATGGAGCTGCAGTCAAGCGCATCGGTGAGCTGCCCTTCAAAATCCTGGAGGCCAATCAAGGACGCTTGCACTGGGATGTCGTCTCCGAAGGCGCCGTGTGCACTGAGCAGTTGGCGCTGTACCAGAACGAAGGCATCATCGCCGAGCCCGCCGGCGCGCTGAGCGTGACCGGTCTGCGCACGCTTAACCTGCAGCCGGGCTCAACGGTGGTCTGCGTTATCTCCGGCGGCAACAATGACGTGCTGCGCTACGCCGAAATCATGGAGCGCTCCCTAGTGCACCGCGGCCTCAAACACTACTTCTTGGTGAACTTCCCGCAGGAGCCAGGCCAGCTGCGCCACTTCCTGCAGGATGTACTCGGCCCTGAAGATGACATCACGTTGTTCGAGTACCTCAAGCGCAATAACCGCGAGACCGGCGCCGCGCTGGTAGGCATCGAACTGGGCAGCGCAGCGGGCATCGATGGTCTGCTGGAGCGCATGGAGAAGTCGAAGCTGAATTGCCAGCAGCTTAAGCCGGGCACCCCTGAGTACGACTTCCTCGTCGCGTAATGCTGGAGAGTTATCAACGCCCGGTCGCAGGTGACGTCGTCGAGCACGAGATTGAGATCAAACGCTCGCGGTTTATCACCCTCATCGGCCGCGCCACGAATGAGGCGGAAGCACGCGCGCTTATCGACGCCGCCCGCGACCGCTTTCCCGACGCCCGCCACCACTGCTCGGCGTATATCTACCACGTCGATGGCTCGAATCCAGTGGAGCGCTCCTCCGATGATGGCGAGCCTTCCGGCACCGCCGGTAAACCGATGCTTGATGTTTTGAAAGGCTCGGGGCTGCTTGATATTTGTGCGGTGGTCGTGCGCTATTTCGGCGGTATCAAGTTGGGCGCGGGCGGGCTCGTTCACGCTTATGGCGGCGCCGTGAGCGAGACGATGGAGCAGGTTGAGCATGTTACGCGCGCCTTGCGCGAGCTCTATACTGTCGAGGTTTCCCACGCGGAGGCCGGCCGGCTGGAAGCGGAGCTGCGCAACCGCGGCGTCGACATGGTGGATACCGCTTATGGCCAGGCAGTGACTTTCACCGTGTCCGTTGAGCCCGGCGGTGAGGAGAAACTCGCTGCAACGCTCGCGGCACTGACTCAGGGTGGGGTAAAGCCGAAGGAAGCCGGAACAGCCTGGGTGGAGCTTTAAGGTTGCGGGCTTCTGGCCATGTAAAATAAGCCCCATGACTATGCAGCGACGCCCCAACAATCCCATTGAGCAACGCAAACAAGCCGTACGCACCCACGCACGCAACGGCGCTGTGTGTGTCGTGGGAGGCGTCGCCGGCGGCATCCTCCTGGGTTGGGCATTGACTGGTTTCTGGACCTGTATGGCCATTGGCCTCATCGTCGCCGTGGTGGGTGGCGTGTACAACTGGGTCAAGATCCAGAAGATCGTCAACGAAAACCACAACCTTTAAGCGCCTATGGTGAATCAGCCCGACGGGCGGCCCGTCCGCATTGACGCCTGGGTCTGGTCCGTGCGCATGTTCAAGACTCGGTCAGAAGCTGCCACAGCGGTGCGCGCCGGGCACGTCAAGCTTAACGGCAACGCCACCAAGCCCGCACAGCAGGTTGTCCCCGGCGACCGCGTGCGCGTGTGGCGCAACCACCACGAACATGATCTCGAGGTGCTCGCCACCGTGTCCAAGCGCGTGGGCGCTCCCATCGCGCGGACCTGCTACATCGACCACGCACCGCCGCCACCGCCGAAGGAGTTTTTACCCTCGGTTCCGGTTCGCCCGCGCGGTGCCGGCCGCCCCACGAAGAAGGAGCGCCGGCAGATGGACAAGTTCCGCGGCGGATTCCGCTAATTATTCCGGAAGTTTTTTAAGGCCTTCAGGCGCGCGTTCAGGCGACGCTTGCGATCCTTGCGGTCGCCGGCTTGGGCGGTGGCCTCGATGTGCTGGGCACCGAACTTGTTGAGCAGCAAATCGTCGATAAGCCTGACTTGGCCCGGGCGGAAGCGGTAGCGCATGGCGTCATGCACGTGGGCGATGGCGTCTTCATCGAGGAGCTGCTTGAGCTGGCTTAGACGATTGATGCCGTTGTTTTCTAAAAGCTCCGCCAGGAAGCGGTAGTGCTCCGAGCGTGAACGCGGAAAGCGGTTACCCAGAATGATGGCGAGGACGCCGGGGAGGGTCTCTGCCGTGATTTCCACGTCATCGTCCGCCTCGGAGCTGGGGGCCTTAAGCGCCGCAATCTCATCGAACTGTTGGTCCGCCAACTCAATGAGGCCCGCAGCGAGCGTGAAGAGCCGATCCACCTGTGGGGATGGCGGGTTGGGGCCCTGCTTGTACCGGATATCGTGCTCAAATTCCGCCCAGGCGTGCTGCAGCACAGTGCGGATTTGAATCTCAAAGGTCCAGCCAACATAGGCTTCAAGTTCCTCAAGGGCAGCGGCACTATCTTCAGAAACCTTGAGCACTAGGTGGTGTGAACCATAGCCAAAGCCGCCGGAAATCCGCGTTTCTGCTGCCTTGTCCACCGAGCGAAGCACGGTGAAGGTTTCTCCCAGAACTTCGAGGGCCTCCGGAATAACCGTGGAGTGGAAGACGGTAATCCGCACGCCCAAGACATCGTGGATATCCTCCCACGGAGTGGGATACATGAGCTCGCCGTTGCCGCGACGCTTCTTTGCCTTGGCCTTCAGGGACGGCCATTGCTTCACACGGGTAGCTACGCGGTCGAAGATAATTCCGGCGTCGTTAAGCAAGTCCTCGATGGCATCGCGGAAGTCCTGCGCCGCAGTGGGATGCGCGTGCACCCAGGAATGATACTGGTTGCTCAAGCGGGACATGGATGATTCAGCCATCGTGAAACGTGACTCCTTTCGGCCACGGCGGAAAAGTGCGGGGGTGTGTCTACACCTCCAACGGGAAGCCGTTAGCTAATACTAGCGGTTGCATGCTGAGCGGGGCTCGATGGCGCGGACGCAATTCAGCAGCGCGCCACGCTAACTCCGTGGCGCGATGCGGGGATACGTTGAACAACGCATAAAGAGTGTGCGCATCAGGCACGAGGTACGTGATGCTTCGAGCCTGGCTGAGCCTCTGAAGATGATTGTCTAGGATAACGAAAGCCTGCGGATGGGCCAACCAGGACGATATCGTGCAGCGATGAGCACGCACCTCGAGACCTGCCTCGGCCCCCATGAAGCCCAGCTCGGCAGGGCGGGTGAAGAACCGCAGTCCCTGCTCCGTCAACGCTCGCCGCTGCAGATTCAGTGCTGCGGAATCCCATGCCTGGCGTACGGTCAAGCCCATATCATCCAGAGCGCGCTGGCTTACACGCTTGGCCTCCGTACCCGTGCCGCGCACTATGGACATCGATAGCGTGCGCGATAGCTGGAGGCTAGCAGGTGAGTCCCCAAAACCATCATCGCACAGCTTAATTCCGGTCAGCTCTTCGCTCGGGCAGAGCGAGGGGAGAAGGCGATCGACGTGGAGGGAAGTGGACAGCGCGATGGTCATAAGGATTTATCTCCGTAACGGTTGGGCAGGTGCAGATTCCTTATGCTTATTGGACTGCGCTCCACGCCCACCGGTTCCCAGCGAAGAGGAGAATTCCTTTGTAATGGGGCTTATCGCGGGTGCCTTGAGCCCAATCGCGGGTTAAAACGGAGGTGCTTCATCGAGCTGAAGCTCCTCGAGGAGCTTGTCTGTCTGCCAGATCTCAATATCCTGGCCCTTGCCTTGTAGCTCTTCGGCGCGCTTTTCCTTCGATGTCTTGGTGGCCCACTGGCCCACGACGAGGATGGTGGTCTTCTTCGTGACGTTCTTGCCCACCTTTCCACCGCGCTCAGCAATCTTGGACCACAACAGACCTTTATCAAAAGGTTCGAAGTCACCGGTGAGGGTGACATTCTGGCCAAACAATGCGCCTTCTGGATCGGCGTCGGGGTTCGGATCCGGGATAGTGTCCGGCGTGGATACGGACTGCCATGGGGCCGGCCCGCGGCGCTGTGCGGACCCGGAGCTCTTCTTTTTCGCACCCGAGGTCGTCCCCGCCATGCGCGTCTTGTCGCGGAAATCCGTGCCGGCGCCTAAGTCCGCTGCAGACAACGGAGCAGTGTTGGCGCGCAGAACTGGGATGACGGACTCCTCGCTCAAGGTGCCCAGGGCAAAGTCCCGGGTGGTGAACAAGTCCTCGATGGAACCAGAGTGACCAAAGCGCTGGGCCAGGGCACTAATAATTTCGCCGGCTGCCCGGGCATCCGCTGTGGCTTCGTGGTGGTGGAAGTCCTCGGCCCCGATGTAAGAGGCGACGGTCGGAAGCTTATGGTTGGCCACGTCGATGACGCCGGCGCGGGAGGCATCGCGAGCCAGGGCCAGCGAGCACGCCAAGCGAATCTCCGGAACCGGCGCCGCAGATTTCATAAGGCCGCTGCGCAGGGCCGTGGAATCGAACTGTGCGTTGTGGGCCACCATCGTGTCAGAGCCGAGGAAGTCGAAGAGCTCGGCAGCAGCATCCGCAAAGGGCGAAGCATCAGCGACGTCATCTGGCGTGATGCCGTGGATACTGATGTTGACGTCGTCGAAGTGCTCTAGGCCCGGCGGGGGAGTGCACAACCACGTACGGGACTCGGTCTCTTCGCCATCGCGGAAGCGGACCGCGCCGATCTGGCACACCGAACCCCAGTTGTCATTGGCCGTTTCCACATCGACGGCGGTGAAGTTCAATCCCTGAACACGAGTGCTGGCGGCCGGTGCTTCGCCGCGCAAGGCAGCCTCCACCGCCTGCGCGAAAGCCGTGGCATCCTGGCCGGGTGCAAAACGGATGACCGTGTCACCAACACCACCTTCGGCACCGCTAGTGCCGTGAACGATGACCTGCCCAAAACTCGTTGCCGTCGGCTCCGTGCATTCCACGCCCGTGGCTCCAGCGAGGGAGAGACTCTCGTGGGCTGGTGCGCCGAGGGAAGAAGCAAGCAAAGAGCGGCGGAAGACAAGGGCTTCGGCGGTGACATCAATGACGGCACCGTGGGCAGTGTAGGACACGGATTCCTTTCAAAGCATGGTGTTGGTGGTGGAGAGCAAGCGGTGAAGAAGCAGCCAAAGCTTCAGCTGCTTCTTGCCGAAGCAACCGATTATGCAGATTCGTCGTTGTCGTCGAAGACCGGGGGCTCGGTCTGGCGCAAGATCAGCGTGGAGCGCGGCTGCACCATGATGGTTCCTTCGGCAGCGATCAGCTTTTCCTCGTCCGGGTATCCGCCGGAATCAGAAGTATCGACGATGAGCCGCCAGCTAGCACCCAAGTCCTTCTTCGGCAGGGTGAACTCAATGTCCTCGTGGTGGGCGTTGAAAATCATGATGAAGGAATCATCCGTGATGCGTTCGCCGCGGGCCGTCGTTTCCGTGATGGCGTTGCCATTGAGGTAGACCATGAGGGCCTTGCCGAATTCAAAATCCCAGTCCTCCGGAGTCATCAGCTTGCCGGAGGGCACGAGCCATGCAATATCGCGGTCTTTCACCTCAGAACCAAAGGGGCCACCGGCCAAGAAACGCTGGCGACGGAACACCGGGTGGTTCTTGCGGATGTTAATCAGGCGCTTAGTAAAACCGTGCATGGCGATGTTCTTTTCCTGCTCCAACATCGACCAATCGATCCAGGAAATCTCGTTGTCCTGGCAGTACACGTTGTTGTTGCCGCCCTGGGTGCGGCCTAGTTCATCGCCGTGACACAGCATCGGGGTGCCCTGGGAGAGCAGAAGGGTAGTGAGGAAGTTGCGGACCTGGCGGCGGCGAAGCTTCTTAATTTCTTCGTCGTCAGTCGGGCCCTCCACGCCGTGGTTCCACGAGCGGTTGTGGGATTCACCGTCGCGGTTGTCCTCCCCGTTGTCCGCATTGTGCTTTTCGTTGTAGGACACCAAATCACGCAGCGTGAAGCCGTCGTGAGCGGTGATGAAGTTAATGGATGCGGTGGGGCGGCGGCCGTTGTTGGCATACAAGTCGGAAGAGCCGGTCAAGCGTGAGGCAAACTCACCCATCTTCGACGGTTCCCCGCGCCAGAAATCACGGACGGTATCGCGGTACTTACCGTTCCATTCGCTCCAAATGGGCGGGAAGTTACCAACCTGGTAGCCGTTATGGCCCACGTCCCAGGGCTCGGCGATGAGCTTGACCTTGGAGACCACCGGGTCCTGCTGCACCAGATCGAAGAAGGTGGCGAGCTTGTCGACGTCATCCAGCTCGCGCGCCAGAGTAGACGCGAGATCGAAACGGAAGCCATCCACGCGCATCTCCGTCACCCAATAACGCAGCGAATCCATAATCAGCTGGAGGGAGTGCGGGTGGCGGACATTGAGGGAGTTACCGGTGCCGGTGTAGTCCATGTAGTGCTCGGGATTGTCATCGACCAAGCGGTAGTAGGCATGGTTATCAATACCGCGGAAGGCAATGGTTGGCCCCATGTGGTTGCCTTCGGCGGTGTGGTTGTAGACGACATCGAGGATGATCTCAATCCCTGCCTCGTGGTAAGCGCGAACCATAGCCTTGAACTCAGCCACTGCCTCGCCTGGCTTCTTGGCGTAGGCGTAGTCCGCATGCGGCGCGAAGAAACCGAAAGTGTTATAACCCCAGTAGTTGCGCAGGTCCAGCTGGCGCAGACGGTCATCCTGGAGGAACTGGTGGACCGGCAGCAGCTCGACGGCCGTCACACCCAAGTCCTTGAAGTAGTTGATGATCGCTGGGTGCGCCATGCCGGCGTAGGTGCCGCGCAGCTCCTCTGGCACATCCGGGTGCGTCATCGTCATGCCCTTGACGTGGGCTTCGTAGATGATGGTTTCGTTATCCGGGGTATGCGGCCGGTTGTCGCCGTGCCACTCGAAGAAGGGGTTGATGACCACCGACAGCATCGTGTGGCCCAAGGAATCATCTTCGTTGCGCCCGGTGCCAGGCTCTTCAGCGAAGATATCGTAGGAGTACAGCGAGGCATCGCCGTCAAAATCACCGTCGAAGGCGCGGGCATAAGGATCGACAAGTAGCTTCGAGGGATCGCAGCGCAGGCCGTGCTCCGGTTCATAAGGGCCGTGGATGCGGTAACCGTAGCGCTGTCCGGGGCTGACGTTGGGGAGGTAGGCGTGCCAGACATGGGCGGTGACTTCAGTCAACTCAATGCGCTCTTCGCTGCCATCGTGGTCGATGAGGCAGAGCTCAACCTTTTCCGCGATTTCGGAAAAGATAGCAAAATTAGTTCCGGCTCCATCGAAGGTGGAGCCGAGCGGGGAGGGGGAACCAGGCCACACCTGGCGAGATGGCGTTAGATCAGCACGGGTCTCAGTCATGAGGCTCAGCTTAGTCAATTCTATTCGCAGCGATCGGTTCGCAGTAACTTTAAACCGGCAACCATGAGTTCCGCGGCGCGCACAGAGGTGGCGTCCACGGGCGCGGTGCTTGAGATACTTGGAGAGGGAAAGACCGTGCTTGGCGACGCCTCGCTGGACGACGCCCCACTGAGCTGCTCGCGGGATTGCTCCATGAAAGTAGCGCCCAGTGTGTAGTGGATCAGCGTGCGGGCGGCGACGGCACTATCTTCCTTCGATGCATCGGGGGCTTCTTTCTGCAGTGCCGTAGTGAATAGCTCTTCTAAGTCAGCGCTGACTGAAGACTCTGGGAAAGCGGCGCCAGCAATGGCTACCTCGGCGCCATCGCGCCAGCGGCGCAGCTCCCGGTGTAGCGAGCTGACCAACTCCGCCGTGGTTTCACCCGCGACGGGGGAGAGGATCTCAGCGGTCATGGCGGCGATGAGCGATTGCTTGTTAGCTACATGCCAGTACAAGGCGCCGGGGGCCACGTCGAGGTTGGTAGCGACGCGACGCATAGTGACGTCGGCAAGCCCGTAGCGGGTCAAGAGTTCGAGGGCAGTGGAAACGATAGCGTCGCGAGATAGATGCACACGACCAACTCTACGCGGCGCAAGAAACCCCTAGTGGGGCTCACAGGAAGCTTCAAGGTGTAAAATATGATTTCTTCAAACAGCCCTTGTTAGGGTTGTCGGAGATGCCCAAGAGCAACCACCACGCCTAGCGTGGATTCACCTATCGCTCTCTATTTAATTTGAGGAGTTATCCCTTGTCCTTTTTGACACCTGCCAAGAAGTCCCTCATCGCTGTTGCACTCGTTGCACCGCTTTCCTTGGCTGCTTGTGGTTCCGATGACGAGAACGCAGGCGACACCGCTTCCTCTGCGGCAAAGACCACCACGACGACGAAGTCCAAGGAAAAGACGTCTGAGAAGAAGACGGAAGAGAAGACTTCTGAGGAAAAGAAGGAGGGGGAAGAGAATAAGGACGGCGAGAGCGCTGCTCCGAAGCCGGAGGGAGAGAATCCTGAGGGCGGCGACCAAGCCGTGGCCAACCCCTTCGAAGAGGGTGCTGACCCGTTCCAGAACATGCCAAAGGTCGAACCGGTTCAGGGCGAGGCCGCAGGCCAGGAGGATATCGACGGCATCAACACCCTGGTACGTGGCATGTATGAGCAGCAGACCATGCGCTCCTTTGTGAAGTACCTTCCGGAGCACACCTGCGCGGCCGTGCGTAATGATCCGAACTCCGGCCTCGACCAGGTGGACTACAACCAGGTCCCGGATGTGCCGATGAACCAGCTCAAGGACATGATGGCCGCAGCTGGCCAGGACACCTCCCAGATGGAGGGCTTCGACTGGTCCAAGACCGGCGTTGAGTCCATCAACGATGTCGTGGTTAACGGCGATGACGCCTCCGCGACCGTGAACGTCAACACCAGCCAGGGCATGGATAGCTCCACCATGCGCTTCAAGCGCGAGAACGGTAACTGGACCTTCTGCGGCTAGAGATTATCGTGCCTGCACTGCGTGCACCTAGCTTTCATATACCCCGCGCCATTGGATTCGGCGCGGGGTTGCTCGCGTTAGCGCTCCTTGGTTTCTCCGCTGTTGGCGCTGTCTGGGGGCTGTGGCGGCCTACTCTGGAGGGCCATCGCATGGAGGATGGCGGCTATGTCCTGCGTAACGTTGCCGACGTGCAATTCGATTCTTATATCACCTTCGTGCTGATCACCGGAGTCCTCGGTATGGCCTTGGGAGCAATCGCCCACCGTTGGGGAGAGCGCTACCGTGGCGTCGGTGTGCTGCTGTGGGTGGCGCTGGCGGCTTTGGCCGGTGCGGCGTCCTTCTATGTCTTCGGTGGGGCGACGGCCACTGATGTTCCGGAGAACCCCGGGGAATTCGTGGAGTTCGTGCCGAAGTTTTCGCCCGGCATCGCGTGGCTTGTGGGACCATTTATGGCCATGTTTGTCTACTGGTCCGCGCTGTTCTTTGAGCCGCCCAGCGTGGCGCTCGAAAGTGAAACGGAAGAAAATGAGGCAGCGGTCGACGTGCGCTAGGGCCACGCGACGGGGGAGGAGCCCACGGCATCGCGTGAAATGTCGTCGATGCCGTGGAGGACGTGCTTGATGCCGCGGCCGAGGGCGGTTATCAGTTGGGCGTCGGAAAGCCCGGCGCCCGTCATGACCGCGTAATCAATGCGCACCTGCAGCCCGTCAACGTTGGAGTGGCAGAAGGCCGAGGCCGAGTGATTGTTCCGGTTCCAATCATTGCAAATGAGGAAGATCTTGGAGAACTCGCTGCCCTGTAGGTTCGGGTCCCAATGGCCTTTGATGATGAGGCTTGGGCCGGAGTCAATGGCGAAGGCAAAGAGGACGTCATTGATCCAGGCATAAACTGCTTCATCGCCATCTGATTGGAAGCGCGAAATTCCCAGAGCGGGTAAGAGAGCTTCGAGGCGGGCCGTATCGACGCTGGCGACGGGGCCGTCGAGTTCTGTCTGTTCTTCCGGGACTGCCGGGCGGGGAAGCGTGAGAACGGGGAAATGTTTAGCCAGTTCTTCGAGGCAGGCCGCGGCGTTGTGGAGCGCTGGCACTACCGAAGCGGAGAGTTGGGCGCTCGTGGGTTTCTGGTGCACCACGAGGAAGGAGTGACCCCACACTTCGACTTCGGTAGGGGAGGAATAGTTGAGCACGAGGTGCGGCGAGAGGCAGTCGTGGTTCCAGTCGTTGACGAACTCGCTGAGACTGGGGATATCGCCGAAACCAAGAATGCCATGGTGGGTGGTGTAGAAACGCAGGATCGGCTCGCCCTCAGTGTCCATGAAAGCGCGGGTTTCCCCGAGTGGCGAGTGCGGGAAGAGGAGTTCGTGTGCGGTTACCCGTATGCAGTCAAGGTTTTCCCGGCGCGTGAGGCGTTCGACGCGGGCGAGCAGGTCTGACGGGGACTGGCGGTCCAGGCCGTCGGCGCCGTTGCTCATTTCGCCACCTCCCTCTACCGATTCGGGATGCCGGAATGTGTTACTAGTGGCACATTCTATAACCCGCACCTGCCGGTTCGCTGGCTTTTCGGTCCGGGTATAGTAATGGGAAGGTATAGAAACCACTGCATATTATAAAAAGAGGTCCCAGCATGCTACGAACCATCGACCTGCGTGGAGAGGCACTTACTACCTCCCGTTTGCGCCGAGTATTGCCGCGAGGCGGCACGGACGTGTCCTCGGTGATGGGCACTGTTATCCCCATGGTGGAGAAGGTCCGTGACGGCGGAGCGGCGGCCGCCCTCGACTTCGGCGAAAAATTTGACGGTATACGCCCGGCCGCGGTGCGAGTGCCTCAGGAGGAGCTAAAGAAAGCAGCCGAAGAGCTGGACCCGAAAGTGCGGGCAGCCATCGAGGAATCCATCGCACGCGTGCGTGCTGTCCACGCTGACCAGAGGCCGGATTCGCACACGACCACCCTGGCACCGGGGGCAACGGTCACCGAGGTCTTTCACCCCATCGAGCGGGTGGGGCTGTACGTCCCGGGCGGCAAGGCGGTGTATCCATCTTCCGTCATTATGAACGCCGTCCCCGCCCAGGAAGCGGGCGCTGAGGCGATGGTCGTGGCCTCCCCGCCACAAAAGGAGTTTGGCGGACTGCCGCACCCGACGGTGCTGGCCACGTGCCACATGCTCGGCGTGGACGAGGTGTGGGCAGTAGGCGGCGGGCAAGCCATTGCGCTGTTGGCCTATGGCGATGATGAACCGGTTACCGGTGAGGAAGCACTGGAGCCTGTCGATATCATTACCGGCCCAGGCAACGTTTTTGTTGCCGCCGCTAAACGGGCAGTGCAGGGCGTGGTGGGCATTGATGCGGAGGCCGGGCCCACGGAGATCGCCATTTTGGCAGACGATAGCGCCAACCCCGTCTACGTGGCCTATGACCTCATCTCCCAGGCAGAGCATGATCCCATGGCTGCTTCCGTGCTCATTACTGATTCAGAGGAGTTTGCCGCCGCCGTGAACGCGGAGGTAGCGCAGCGTTATACCGCCACCGCCAATGCCGAACGCGCCGCCGAGGCGCTGCGCGGTGAGCAGTCGGGCATTGTCGTGGTTGAGGACCTTGAGGCGGGAATCGCCGTCGCGGATGCCTATGCCGCCGAGCACTTGGAGGTTCACACGAAGAACGCCCGGGCAGTTGCGGAGCGCATTCGCCACGCCGGTGCCATCTTCGTTGGCGACTATTCGCCCGTACCTCTTGGTGATTACACCGCGGGTTCCAACCACGTTTTGCCAACCTCTGGAACCGCGCGGTTTAGCGCCGGCTTGTCGACGCACACCTTCCTTCGCCCAGTAAACCTCATCGAGTATGACCGCGCGGCACTCGGCGAGGTAGCAGAGAACGTTATCGCCTTCGCCACAGCGGAGGCGCTGCCCGCCCACGGCGAAGCAATCGCCGCACGATTCGCCGAAGACACAGATGCCCAGAAAGGAGAAGCTTAAACCATGGCTGAGCTGAAGGATCTTCCCCTTCGTGAAGAATTGCGTGGTTCCAGCGCCTATGGCGCCCCGCAGCTGACGGTAACCAACCAACTCAATACCAACGAGAATCCTTATCCGCCGTCGGAGGCGCTGGTGAAGGACATGGTGGAGGCCGTCGAGAAGCACGCACGCCAACTCAACCGCTACCCGGAGCGCGATGCCGTCGAGCTGCGCACGGCGCTGGCGGAATACATCAGCGAGCAGACCGGTGTCACCGTGGGCGTGGAGAACGTGTGGGCAGCCAACGGTTCCAACGAGGTGCTCCAGCAGCTGCTGCAGGCCTTCGGTGGGCCGGGCCGCAGCGCGCTGGGATTTACGCCGAGCTACTCCATGCATCCGATCCTGTGCGCAGGTACACAGACCGAATTCATTTCCTGCCCGCGCGATGAGGACTTCCGCATCGATGAGGAGGCGGCTTTGGGGGCCGTCGCCAAGCACAGCCCCGACGTCGTCTTCATCACCACCCCGAACAACCCCACCGGTGATGTCACCCCGATCGAACTGGTGGAGAAGATCGCGCAGGCCGCGCCGGGCATCGTCATCGTGGACGAGGCCTACATGGAATTCTCGCCCTCGCCCTCAGCTACAACACTGCTGGCGAAGTACCCGACCAAGCTCGTGGTCTCGCGCACGATGTCCAAGGCCTTCGATTTCGCCGGCGGGCGCTTGGGCTACTTCGTGGCGGATCCCGCTTTCGTGGAAGCCGTGATGCTCGTCCGCTTGCCGTACCACCTCTCCGTGCTATCCCAGATCGCGGCCACCGTGGCTCTTGCTCACAAGGAGGAGACCTTGGGTACCGTGGCGAAGCTTTCGGCGGAGCGGGATCGGGTTGTCGCACGGCTCCAGGAACTTGGCTATTACGTTGTGCCGAGCGAATCCAACTTCGTCTCCTTCGGACGTTTTGCCGATCAACACGCGGTGTGGCAGGGATTCCTCGACCGCGATGTGCTGATCCGAGACAACGGCGTACCGGGTCTCCTGCGCGCCACGATTGGGCTGCCCGAAGAGAATGACGCCTTCCTTTCGGCCGCGGCGGACTTGGCAGATACAGTAGAGATGACTAACTGAGAACTGAAACTTGAGCCCAGGAAAAGGCTCATGATGAAAAGAAGGAGCGTGGGACAATGAGCGCTGGTGAAGCTACACGCCACGACTTAGGCGACCGCATTGGCCGCGCAGAGCGCGTGACTGGGGAGACAAAGATCTCCGTTGAAATCAATCTCGATGGCACCGGCCAGGCGGATATTTCGACGGGGCTGCCGTTCTTTGACCACATGCTCAACGCTGTGTGCACTCACGGCTCCTTCGACCTTAAGGTCCATGCCGAGGGCGATATCGATATCGATGCCCACCACACGGTGGAAGACACCGCGATTGTTCTTGGCCGCGCTTTCCTCGAAGCACTGGGGGATAAGTCCGGCATCCGCCGTTTCGGTTCCCAGCTTCTGCCCATGGATGAAACGCTGGTGGAGGCCGTCGTTGACATTTCTGGGCGGCCCTACTTTGTCATGAATGGCGAGCCGGAGAACTTGGAGTGGCAGGTTATTGGCGGGCACTACGCCACGGTGATCAACCGGCACTTCTTCGAAACCTTTGCCACACACTCGGCGACGACTCTGCACGTCAACGTGCGCTATGGGCGCGATCCGCACCACATCACGGAAGCCGAGTACAAGGCAGTGGCCCGCGCCCTGCGCCAGGCAACCGAGCGGGATCCGCGAGTAACCGGAGTTCCTTCGACGAAGGGAGCACTCTAAGACGCTATGAATGTCATGGTTCTCATTCTCTTTCTCGTCGCCGGTCTGCTCGTCGGTGGCGCGTGGGCGGCGTATCAGAACGGTTCAGTATTGCTGACTGTGGTCGCGGGCGCGCTCGCGGCGGTCGCCGTGGCCGCCGCGTTGGTCTGGTTCCTCGACATCTTTTTGGCAGGATTGGCGGCAAAGTGACAGATAACGCCCCTCAGAGTGTGTGGAAGGTTGCCGGCTTCAAGGAAACCATGATCGCGGTGGTTTCCGCCTTCGGCGCGTGGTCAGTTTTGCTACCCGTGGTGCCGTTGGCTGTGTTGGATTCCGGCGGATCGGCCACGCTGGCTGGCGCCACAACCGGCGTGTTCATGCTGGCCACCGTGCTTACCCAAATGGCGACTCCGATGCTGCTGCGCATCTTTGGCTACCGGCCGATCATGGCGGCGTCGGCGCTGCTCTTGGGCGTGCCGGCGTTGGGCCACATGCTGGGCGACGCCGCCCCAATCGCCCTAGGCTTTTCCGCACTGCGCGGTATTGGCTTTGGTGCCCTGACGGTGTCAGAAAACGCGCTCATCGCGGAAATCACGCCGCGGCGCTTGTTGGGCAAGGCCACTGGAATCTTCGGCCTTTTTATCGGCGCGGCACAGATGGCCTTCCTGCCCGTCGGCCTTGCCGTCGCCGCAGCGTACAACTATAACGTGGTGTACCTCTTGGCCGCCGGCCTCGGCCTTCTGGGTTTCTTCACCTGCATCCTCGTACCGCAGATCAAGGCTGCCCCGGTGGGAATGCCGGACCCATCGGATACCACTCCGCGTGCTCCAATGTGGAAGCTTGTGCTCGTGCCGGCACTGGCGTTGATGAGCTTCTCCGTGAGCTACGGCGTGGCCTCGAATTTCATTTCGCCGGCCGTGCGCGAATTGGATCCTGAACGCGGCGCGGTTTTGGGCGGCTTCATGCTGTCCGTGATTGGTGGCGCGGGCATGATTGCGCGCTACGTCGCCGGTGTCGTGGCGGACCGGGTGGGCAAGCCCGGCACACTCATGATTCCGGCCCAGGCTTCCTCGGTCGTGGGTGTGGGACTCATCGCCGCCGTGCTGTGGCAAGAGTGGTCGGTATGGCTGCTCGTGTTCGGTACGGTCATCTACGGTGCCGGCTTCGGCATCGTTCAAAACGAGGCGCTGCTGTCGATGTTTGACCGCCTCCCACGCGAGCGGCTCTCCGAGGGTTCTGCGGTGTGGAACATCTTCTACGACGGTGGTACTGGCCTTGGTTCGACGGTCCTTGGCGCCGTCGTGGCGATGTCAGGATACAAAGGCGCTTTTGCCGCAGGTGCCGCCATCATTGCAGTGGGCTTGCTCATGACGGCTGCTGACCTAGCTTTGGGTAAGACTCGCGTGAGCGAACTTAATGACATCCAAACGCGCTTGCGCAGGATTAGAAGGCCGAGGAGGCCCGGAAAGGAGCCACGATGAGCTCACACGACGTAGTTGTCCTTGATTATGGTGCCGGCAACCTCCGCTCGGCTTTGCGCGCACTTGAGCGGGTCGGTGCCACCGTGACGGTGACCGCAGACCCGAAGCTAGCGGTGGAAGCCGATGGCCTGTTGGTGCCCGGCGTAGGCGCCTTCGCTGCCTGCATGGAAGGCCTGCGCGCGGCCCAGGGGCCTCGGATCATTGGTCAACGCTTAGCTGGCGGCCGCCCGGTTCTCGGTATCTGCGTAGGTATGCAGATTCTCTTTGAGTCCGGTACAGAACACGGCGTTTATACGGAAGGCTGTGGTGAGTGGCCGGGGGAGGTGACCCGCTTGCAGTCGCCGGTTCTGCCCCACATGGGCTGGAACACCGTTGAGCTTCCCGACGATAGCCTTATGTTCCATGGCGTGAGCGCGCAGGATCGCTTCTACTTCGTGCACTCCTATGCCGCGCGGAGCTGGGAGCTCGAGACTGAAATCACTGAGCCGCCGAAGGTGGCGTGGTCCGAATATGGCGGTGACCGTTTTGTCGCCGCGGTAGAAAACGGTGCGCTATGGGCCACGCAATTTCATCCGGAGAAGTCGGGTGACGTCGGCTCGCAGCTGCTAAAGAACTGGATTGGAACGCTTTAAAGAGCCCACTCGAAAGGTAGACTACCCACCATGAGCTTTACACTGTTGCCCGCGGTTGATGTCGTCGACGGTCAGGCGGTTCGCCTTGATCAGGGAGAGGCCGGAACTGAAAAGCCCTATGGCTCGCCGCGTGAGGCCGCCCTTAAGTGGCAGGCCCAAGGCGCGCAGTGGCTGCACGCAGTAGATCTGGACGCAGCCTTTGGCCGCGGCTCCAACCACGAGCTGCTCGCTGAGATCACCACGAGCGTGGACCTTAACGTGGAGCTGACCGGAGGTATCCGGGATGATGACTCCTTGGCCCGTGCACTCGCCACCGGAGCCCGCCGCGTCAATATTGGTACCGCGGCTTTGGAGAACCCCGAATGGATTGCCAAGGTCTTGGCAGAGCATGGTGACCGCATCGCGGTCGATCTCGCAGTCCGGATGGTGGACGGCGAGTGGCGCACGCGCGGTAACGGCTGGGTTTCCGATGGTGGCGACCTCTGGGAGGTGCTCGAGCGCCTTGACGCCGCTGGTTGCACTCGCTTCGTGGTGACGGACGTGTCCAAGGACGGGACGCTGCAAGGCCCCAACATCGAACTGCTGCGTGAGGTTGCGGCCGCCACGGAGGCAAAGGTAACAGCCTCCGGTGGGATTTCCACCCTTGATGATCTGCGTGAATTGGCCCTCTACGAAAACGAGGGAATTGATTCCGCCATCATCGGCAAGGCTCTCTATGAGGAGCGCTTCACACTGGAGGAGGCGCTCGCGGCGGTTGCGGAAGTTACGCCGTTGCCGGGTGAAGAATACATTGACCCGATCGAGGAGAGGTAGGCCAATGGCCCCGATGTCAGGAACCTCCGCGTCGGATCCGCGCGAACTCGTGGCCTTTGCAGAAGCAGCGGTGGACCAGGTTGATGATCTCTTCCGCCGGGGCCTCGGTGCAGCGCCCGCGCGTTTCAAGGGCGAAGGGGACTTTGCCACCGAGGTGGATTTGCTGATTGAACAGCAGCTGCGACTGACGCTGAACCAGCTCACCGGTATCCCGGTACTCGGTGAAGAATCAGGCGGCAGCCTTGAAGAAACGGTGTGGGTTGTGGATCCCGTGGATGGAACCGCGAACTACTCAGCCGGGAATCCATGCTGCGGCATTCTTGTCACGCTTATCCACGAAGCAAAGCCGGTTGTTGCAGTAGCGGATTTCCCTCTGCTACACCGCCGCGTGGTTGCGGCGCAGGGCATGCAGCTGCGAACCAGCGGCGGCCCCTCCACTGGTTTCGGTGGTGGCGAAGAAGCCCAGGGATTCGACGAGGCTCGTGGCCACGTGGGCTGCTCCTCGCACCTGCCGACGGGCCTGTTCAATGATCTCCGGGAGACCGGGCTGCGTCCCCGCATGACCGGGTCCGTGGGTCTGGATAATGCATTTGTGGCTCAAGGCGTGTTTGACGGCGCGGTGAATTTCTCGCCGCACCCGTGGGATAACGCGGCGGGTGCTCTCATGATCAAGGCTGCCGGTGGCCGCGTGAGTGATCCAGAAGGCAACGAGTGGACCGCGCATTCACAGGGATTCGTGGGCGGTACCCCGCAGGTGCATGCCACGATCTTGGATGCCATCGCCCGAAACCCCCGCGGAAGCCGTTGATAGGCGCTTGGCTTGCCTAGGACGCTAGCGCTCGTCGCTAGCGCCGCATACCGGACTTGAATTTCATCAATCGGCAGTTCGATTCGAGCTGCCTTTCATTTCGCTTTGAGCTTTAGGAGGATTGTCACCATGGCTCTTGCCGTGCGAGTGATCCCGTGCCTTGACGTTGATAATGGCCGCGTGGTCAAAGGCATTAACTTTGAAAACCTGCGTGATGCCGGCGACCCAGTCGAGTTGGCCGCCCATTACGACCGCGTGGGTGCTGATGAGCTGACTTTTCTCGACGTGTCAGCGTCGAAGGACGGCCGCGGTACCATGCTTGACGTCGTACGCCGCACCGCCGATCAGGTCTTTATCCCGCTGACCGTTGGCGGTGGAGTGCGGTCTGTCGACGACGTCCGCGAACTGCTGCGTGCCGGCGCCGATAAGGTCTCCGTCAACTCCTCTGCCATCGCGCGCCCAGAGCTACTGCGCGAGCTCGCGGATGTGTTTGGCTCGCAGTGCATTGTGTTGTCGGTGGATGCGCGCCGTGCTGCAGATTTCCCCAGCGGATTCGAGGTCACCACGCATGGCGGAACGCGTTCTGCGGGCCTCGATGCCGTGGAATGGGCCAAGCGCGGTGAGGACTTGGGCGTCGGCGAAATCTTGCTGAACTCCATGGACGGCGACGGAACCAAGGCGGGCTTCGATATCGAATTGATCGAGGCAGTGCGCGAGAAAGCTTCCGTTCCGATCATCGCCTCCGGCGGTGCGGGAAAGGCCGAGCACTTCCCACCGGCTGTCGACGCTGGGGCAGATGCGGTGCTGGCCGCCAGCATTTTCCACTTCGGAGAAGTGGAGATCTCTGAGGTCAAGCAGGCGCTAGCCGCGGCAGGCAAGGAGGTGCGACGGTGACGAGGAACAGTGACAACCCCACCACCGACCCAACGGCTGTCGGGGCTTATGAGCTGAGTGATGAGATTGCTCAGCAACTTAAGCGCAACGAGGCGGGGCTTGTTCCAGCCATCGTGCAGTCGGAGCGCGGTGAGGTGCTCATGTTGGCGTGGATGGATGACCATGCCTTGGCCTACACGTTGGCGACGCGCCGCGGAACCTACTATTCACGTTCCCGCCGCGAGTATTGGATCAAAGGCCTAACATCCGGCAACACCCAAGAAGTGGTCGGCGCGCGCTTGGATTGCGATGGTGACACCATCCTGCTCACCGTTCGTCAGCGCGGCGGGGCATGCCATACCGGTGACCGGACCTGTTTCGATGCACGTGATCTCTTAGGGGAGGAGAATGATGGCTAAGCGCATTGGACCCCTGTTGATGTTTGTCGGTGCCATCCTATTGTGGCTGTCTTCCCGCATGACGTGGGTAAAGGCTGCGGTTGAGGATGATAAGGCCGGCTCCAGCGTTGCGGAGCTATCGGGTTCCTTGTGGTCCCTCGAGCTCATCGCGTTGAGCGTTGTGGTCCTCGCTGGCAGTGTTGCGGCCTTCGCGCTACGGCGCACCGGCCGCCGAATCGTATCTGGCCTCACAGCACTTGCCGCGGCGGCTGCGGGATGGCGGCCTGTTGCGTTGCTGACCGCCGGCCCGGAGGCGGAGCGCGCCGAGGAACTGCTGCAGGGAGGCACGAATGATACCTCCGTGGAGTCCACAACCATTTCTGACTGGGCCACGGTGCTCTCCGCGGATGCCTCGACTGCCGGCCCTGTCCTCGCCCTCGTCGGCGCTGCACTCGCGCTCTTTGGTGCGGTCATGGTGGCCAGCAACCCAGGAGGCGATAAGCCCCGCTCCGCCAAATATGAGACACCAGCTGTACGGCAGGAGCGCCTGCAGGAAGATCTAGAAACCTCCCAGGATTCTGGCCGCGTGATGTGGGACGCTTTGGACGCCGATATCGACCCCACAGATCCTCGCGCCACCTAGGGGAGGCGGCGGCACGAGCTACCGGCTCGTCTCATCTCCACCACGGGGTGTTGCGCTGATAGAAGGGGACCCCGGATTTCTGGTTGGAGGTAAGAGCGCGCTAGCCTAAGTGTGATCTCGAACTCCATCCTGTTTCTTTCATTGAGTTTCCTTCGGGGAAGGGAGGTGCTCCATGCCTACCCCGATTGCCGTCGATCACCTCGTGGCCGGCGTACTAGCTGATGTCGCCGCGCGGGAGGCCCGCGTTCCCTTCAAGGAAGTAAAGGCGCGTTCCCGAGACATGGATGCCCCGCGTGATGCTGCACAGGCTTTGCTGCGTCCGGGATGCTCTATCATTACCGAAATCAAGCGCGCCGTACCTTATGGCGGTGAAATTGCGCACTTGGAGAGCCCGCAGTCCGTGGCAACGCTGGCGCATAGCCTGGAGGAAGCCGGAGTGCATGTGATGGCCTGCCAAACGGATCGCCGCCGCTTCCACGGTTCTCTCGAAGACATGCGGGCGGCCCGGTCCGCCGTTGACATACCGATGCTATGCCGCGACACCATCGTTGATCCCTATCAGATCCATGAGGCGCGATGCTATGGGGCGGATGCGATTCCCCTGCAGGTAGAGCTGCTCGACCAGGCTCGCCTCGAGTCTCTCCTAGACCGCGTGGAATCTCTCGGCATGACCGCCATCCTGGAGGTTCGTACGTGCGCTGAGGTGGATCGCGTCATTAAGGCAGGAGGAACTGTCGTGGCGATCAACGCGTGGTCTTTGGCCTCCGATGCTATTAATCGGGAGGCCTTTTCTACTATTTCGCCGGGTCTTCCTGAGAGCATGACGCGCATCGCGGTGGGTGGGGTCAATAGCCCGCGAAACGTGTTGTCCTATGCTTCTCAGGGCGCTGATGCCATCTTGGTCGGTGAGTCCATCATGGCTGCCCAAGACCCCATGGCCTTGGCGCGTTCTTTGGTGGCTACCGGCCAGCATCCGGCGTGCCCTTCGCGCAGGAGCTAGACGCGTTGTAGTGGGCGTTATTTTCAGGCACACTGTTTCCCGTGCAAATTTACAATCTCGCCAACATTCCCTCTCCGCCGCAAGGCGTGTGGCATCTAGGTCCGGTCCCAATTCGCGCTTATGCCATGTGCATCATCGTCGGCATCCTCGTTGCGATGTGGATGACGCTGCGCCGCTATACCGCCCGCGGTGGAAACCCGGATGTGGTGTGGGATGCGGCCTTGGTGGTGATACCGGCCGGAATTATTGGTGGGCGCCTCTACCACGTGATTACGGATAACGAAAAGTACTTCTGTTCCACGTGCAATCCAGTTGATGCGCTGAAGATTACCAACGGCGGCCTCGGCATTTGGGGCGCAGTGGCGCTAGGCACAATAGCGGTGTGGATCATGTTCAAGGTTAAAGGCATCCCATTGGGGCCATTTGCGGACGCCGTCGCGCCCGGACTTGTCTTGGCCCAAGCTATCGGGCGCTTGGGTAATTGGTTCAATCAGGAGCTCTACGGCCGTGAAACCACGGTTCCGTGGGCCTTGGACATCTACTACCGAGTAAATGACAGCGGCGCGTACGCACCAATCAGCGGACGCTCGACCGGGGAAGTAGTGACCTCAGTGCATCCGACCTTCCTCTATGAACTGCTGTGGAATGTGGCGGTGTGTGTGTTCCTGCTGTGGGCGCACAAGGCGTTCAAACTCGGCCATGGCCGAGTGTTCGCGCTGTACGTTGCCGGATACACGGCGGGGCGCTTCGTTGTAGAAAACATGCGCGCTGATGAGGCCACGCACATCTTCGGGTTGCGCGTCAACGTCATCGTTTCGGTGGTCTGCTTCGTTGTTGCGCTCATCGTGTACTTCCGGTTGCCACGTGGGCAGGAGTCACCGGAGGAAGTGGATCCCGCTCGTGCCGCGGAAGTTGAGAAGAATGGTGGCTCCGCAGGCTTTAATTAGGTACAGCTTTCGTAGCGTCTGCCTGTTTTAGGCGCTGAAAACAGAAAAAGTAGCCGGGATCACACACGGTGTTTTTGAGCTCTTATTCGGAAGCCTGAGGTTCCGAATGATGAGTACGAAATGCCCAGATGTGCCCGGTTATTCCCGTTTGTTGCCGAATATTTAGGGCTTTGCTCGGCCCTGGAGAGCACTCGGGACGAGGCTTGAAAACGTGCTATGAGCGTCATTCGTAGTGGCCGAGACCAGTAAACCGGGGTAGTTTGGGAACCGTTAGAAGCTCCCGATGTGAGTAAGGCATTCCATGTTGGATAGAAGAACCAAAATCGTTTGTACGTTGGGTCCCGCGGTAGCAAGCAAGGAAGGAATCCTTGGCCTCGTTGAAGCGGGCATGGACGTGGCACGTCTGAACATGTCTCACGGCGAGCACGCGGATCATGAAGCGAACTATCGCTGGGTCCGCGAGGCCACCGATGAGACCGGCCACGCCGTCGGTGTGTTGGCGGACTTGCAGGGTCCGAAGATCCGTCTGGGTCGCTTCATCAACGGTGAAGAGATGTGGAAGGACGGCGAGATCGTCCGCATCACTGTTGAGGACGTGGAAGGCACGCACGACCGCGTGTCCACCACGTACAAGAACCTGGCGAAGGACGCGAAGCCGGGTGACCGCCTGCTTATCGACGACGGCAAGGTCGCCGTCGTGTGCAAGGAAGTCGATGGCAACGACGTCGTCTGTGAGGTCACCGAAGGCGGTCCGGTCTCGAACAACAAGGGCGTGTCCCTGCCGGGCATGGACATTTCCGTCCCGGCCCTGTCGGAAAAGGACATCGCAGATCTCCGCTTCGCCTTGAAGCTTGGTGTGGACTTGATTGCTCTGTCCTTCGTGCGTTCCCCGGCCGACGTGGACAAGGTCCACGAGATTATGGATGAGGAAGGCCGCCGCGTTCCGGTCATCGCCAAGCTGGAGAAGCCGGAAGCTGTCGATGCCCTCGAATCCATAGTGCTGGCATTCGATGCCATCATGATTGCCCGCGGTGACCTCGGCGTCGAGGTGCCGCTGGAGCAGGTTCCGCTGTTCCAAAAGCGAGCCATCCAGATTGCGCGTGAGAACGCCAAGCCGGTAATCGTGGCAACGCAGATGCTCGATTCCATGATTTCCAATCTGCGGCCGACCCGTGCGGAGGCGTCCGACGTTGCCAACGCAGTGCTCGACGGCGCCGATGCAGTCATGCTCTCCGGCGAGACGTCCGTGGGCATCGACCCGCAGAATGTCGTGCGCACCATGTCCAAGATCGTCGCGAATGCCGAGCAGGGTGGCCGCGTTCCTCCGCTGACGCACGTTCCGCGTACCAAGCGCGGTGTCGTGTCCTACTCCGCACGCGATATCGCTGAGCGCCTTAACGCGAAGGCAATCGTAGCGTTCACCACCTCCGGTGATACCGCAAAGCGCGTGGCTCGTTTGCACTCGCCGCTGCCGCTGCTTGCCTTTACCCCGCACCCGGCTGTGCGCTCGCAGCTGGCCTTGACCTGGGGCGCCGAGACCTTCCTGAGTGAATCGGTGGAGTCCACCGATAACATGATGGAAGCCATCGATGAGGCGCTGCTGGGGATGGATAAGTACAAGGAAGGCGACATGATCGTCGTCATCGCCGGTACGCCTCCTGGAATCTCTGGTAACACCAACATGATTCAGGTCCATGAGCTGGGTCAGACGCTGCGCGATAAGTAGGGCTCTCGCGCAGTAAGGCAACGCCGCCTCACTCGGCCTCTTTCCCGCAATGGCGGAAGGGGGTAATTGAGTGGGGCGGCGCTTTTGCCTTGAAGGAGTCTTGAAGGACTACCCATCTAAGGGTTAATAGGCACCAGCGCGCCTATTAACCCCGTCTACCTAGACGTTGGCGATGGGAGTCGGGGCCAGCTTCCACACCTCGTTGGCGTAGTCGGCGATTGTGCGGTCGGAGGAGAAGCGGCCGGAGTAGCAGATATTAAGCCATGCCTTCTTGGCCCATGCCAGCTCATCAGCGTCATAGTCGGCTGCCATGCGGTCGCGGGTCTCGCGGTAGTCGGCAAAGTCCCCAAGAACGTAGTAGGTGTCCTGGGCATGCTCGCCAAATCCATCGAGCAACGAGGAGCGAAGATCTCCAAACATGCCCGCATTTTCAGAGCCCAGCGTGCCATCGGTGAAGGCGTCGAGGACGCGTGCCAAGCCCGGAACCGTGTTGTAGAGCTCACCCGGGTTGTACTCGGCGCGCAGCTGCGGGATCTCCTCGTTGCGGGCACCGAAGATGTAGGCGTTTTCTTCGCCCACTGCCTCGACGATCTCCACGTTGGCGCCGTCCATGGTGCCCAAGGTCAGGGCACCGTTCATCATGAACTTCATGTTGGAGGTACCGGAAGCTTCCTTGCCAGCGACGGAAATCTGCTCGGAGACGTCAGCGGCCGGGATGATGTGCTCGGCGGGGGAGACGTTGTAGTTCTCAACGAAGACCACGTTGAGCACGTCCTTGGTGGCTGGGTCGTTGTTGACCAAGTCACCGATGGCGTTGATGAGCTTGATGATGGCCTTGGCGCGGACATAGCCCGGGGCGGCCTTCGCGCCGAAGATGAAGGTGCGCTTCGGGACGGTCTCGCCGTCGACCTTGATGCGGAAGTACAGGTCCAGGATGTAGAGCGCGTTCATCAGCTGGCGCTTGTACTCGTGCAGGCGCTTAATCTGGACGTCGAAGATGGAATCCGGGTCCACGGTTGCGCCCTGGTGCGCGTCAATCCAGGCGGCGAAATCCTGCTTGTTGGCGCGCTTGATATTGATGAGTTGGCGCAGTACCTTCTCATCCTCTGCCAAAGGAGCCAGCTTCGCCAGCTCAGTCAGATCGGTGACCCAGGCATCGGAGCCAGCTTGTTCTGTGAGCAGGTCGGACAGGCGCGGGTTGCACATGCGCAGCCAGCGGCGCGGGGTCACACCGTTGGTCTTGTTGTTGAACTTCTCCGGCCACAGCTCGTGCCACTCGGAGAGCGTGTCCGCCTTGATGATTTCGGTGTGTAGGGCGGCGACGCCGTTGATGGAGTACGCGGCATAGCAGGCGATCCACGCCATGTGCACGTGGCCGTCGGATACCGGGGCCATGTAGTCGATGCGGCCCTGATCCAAGCCGCGTTGGGCCATGTCCTCGCGGAAGCGGCGGTCGATCTCTTCCACCAGTTCCCAGATGCGCCAGAACAGCTTCTGGAAGATGGACACTTCCCAGCTCTCTAGGGCCTCAGCCAGCACCGTGTGGTTGGTGTAGGCGAAGGTTTCGGTGACGACCTTCCATGCGTCATCCCAGCCCATCCCGTGTTCGTCGAGAAGCAGGCGGAGCAATTCCGGGATGGCCAGCACCGGGTGGGTGTCATTGAGCTGGATGCAGTTGTACTCAGCGAAGCCGGTGAGGTCCTCACCGTGGTGCTCGATGTAGTTATCGATCATCTGCTGCAGCGAAGCCGATACGAAGAAGTACTGCTGGCGAACGCGCAGGACCTTGCCCTCGTAGGTGGTGTCGTTGGGGTAGAGCACGCGGCAGATATCCATGACACGCTCGCGCTCGACGATGGCCTCGGTGAAGCGCTGCGAGTTGAAGGCATCGTAATCGAATTCATCGATGGGTTCGGACTTCCACAGGCGCAGGGTGCCCACGTTGTCGGTGCCATAGCCGGTAATCGGCATGTCATAGGGGATGGCGCGCACGTCCATGTCGTCGAAGTGGACCAGGCGCTGCTCGGAAGCGCGGCGAATGATGAAGTCGTAGCCGTTTTCCATCCATGCATCCGGCTCCTCGCGCTGGAAACCGTTGTCGAAGGACTGGCGGAACAAGCCATAGCGGTACAAGAGACCATAGCCGGTCACCGGGTAGTCCTGGGTGACGGCGGAGTCGAGGAAGCAGGCGGCGAGGCGGCCCAAGCCGCCGTTGCCGAGTGCGGCATCGTGCTCGGCTTCGAGGACATCAGCCAACTCGTGGCCCGCAGCCTTAGTAGCGGCGCGGGCCTCATCGACGAGACCGACGTTGGTGAGGTTGTTGAGCAGGGCACGACCCTGCAGGAACTCAGCGGAGAAGTAGTGCTGCTGACGAGTGGCGGCGTAGGCGCTGCGGGTGGCCTCCCAATTGTCTGCAATCTGCTCCATCACCGAGGAGGACAGACCGGACCAAAACTTGCGGTCGGTCGCACGAGAGGGGGAGACGCCGGCTGCGGCGCGAACGTGTCCAGGAACTGCGGATTGGAAATCGGAGTGCTGGGGGTGGCTCATGAGAATCCCTTCACTTGAGGCATATAAATGCGGAAAAATACCAACTCCCAAGCTTAACCAGTTCTGTATGCACCTGCAGACCAGGACACTGACCAACGTTTCACGCAGACCGTGACGCCGAGTGGCGTTGGGCACAGAGGCTTAGCGTCCAAGGAAAGACAGAACGGCGGCGGCCCCGGCGCGAGTGGCCGAGCGCATGGTGGGCTCATAGTCCGGTAGGAAGGTGGCCTGGTGGTTAACGGGCGGGTTGTCGAGGAGGTTTTCCGGTGTGGAGCCGATGAACCAGAAGTAATAAGGCACGCCCCAGGCCTGCGGGAGATAGCAAAAGTCCTCGGAGACGGTGGAGGGCGCGGCGGTGACGGAGAGCTCGCCGAAGACCTCATCGAAGGCGGCGCGAACAGCCTGGTGGGTGGCAGCGTCGTTATCGGTGACCTCGCCGTGAGCGAAGTATTCGAAGGTCGGTGCTGCCGGGCACCCGGACGCCTCGCATTCGGCGCGCACCATGCGCTCGAGGGAGGCGTAGACGCGCTCGGCCAATTCCGGTTTGTAATAACGCGTGTTGAGCACTAGCTCGGCGCCGCCTGGAATGATGTTGTTCTTATCACCCGAATGTAGCTCGCCCACCGAGATGACGAAGAAGTCATGGGGAGGAACCTCGCGGCCGACGATGGCCTGCAGACGCGTGACCACCATGGCGGCCACATAGGAGGGGTCGATGGCCTCGTGCGGCATGGAGGCGTGCGCCGAGCGCCCCGTGATGCGAATGCGAAGGGAGTCGCAGCCGGCCAGGATGGGGCCGGCGGTGGATTGGACTTGCCCAGCGGGGCCCGGCATGACGTGCTGCCCAAAGCAGACATCCGGTACGGGAACGCGCTCGGTGAGCCCGTCGGCGATCATGTATTTGGCACCCATGGACGATTCTTCGGCGGGCTGGAACAGCGCTAGGAATGTGCCGCGCCAGGCGTTGCGGTGGGCTTCGAGAATCGCGCACGCGCCGAGCAACGCAGTGGCGTGCACATCGTGCCCGCAGGCGTGCATCGCGCCGTTGGTGGAGGCGAAGGGGACGCCGGTTTCCTCGGCTACGGGGAGGGCATCGAAATCGGCCCGCATCAGCGCGGTGGGGCCATCCCCATTGCGGAAGATAGCGACGATACCGTGTCCGCCGATGCCGGTGACGAGTTCACAATCGTAGTTTTCTAGTTGTTCCAGAATCCGCCCGGCGGTGCGTTCCTCTTCATGGGAAAGCTCAGGGTGGGCATGCAGATCCTCGTAGAAGGCCCGTTGCCAGCTGAGATCGACGGAATCGTCCACTAAGAGCTCGGTCAGACGCGAAAGTGTGGGATCTGCCATAGTTACTGTCCTCCAAGTTTGGGTAGGGTTACCTACATGCCATTGATTCACTTTGATGTTCTGGTGCCGGATGCCCAAGCCGAGCGTGTGGCCGAAATCTTTAGTACTGCCACCCACAAGCTGGTGGACAATAACTCGCTGGCCTCTGCTGAGGTTACTCGCGTGCACGAGCCCGCACTCCCGGAGGGGCTGGAAGAGCAGCTGCGCCAAACCTACCGGGAGGAGCATGAAGAACGTGACCTCGAAGACGCAAATGTTTACCGCTACGCCATCGACGTCGATGGCGTGAAGGGGTCCGTTAACCAGCTGACCATGGTCCTCGCGCGCCTGTTAACTCCGCATTCGGTCTTGCCGAAGGATCACGTGTTGCTGGAGGATGAGCTCGCCCACGAGCGTCCGGCCATCTTCCCGTGGGCGGTGCAGGTAACCCCTTAGTCCTGCAGAGAAGCTTTAGCCCCTTGCAGAGAGCTAGCTCTGTAGAAAGCTGTGGACGAGGCGTTCGGCTGCGGAGCTCAAGCGCTGGGCGACGTCCCCGCGTTCATCCCCGTCGAGCTCCTCTAGGAGCGCGCCTTGCGGCGCCGGTGCCGTAGCGGAGCCAGCGATGATGCCCAGCGTCGGCGGCCCGGTCATCTCCGCCAGCGTGCCCACGACTTTTCCGGTGAGCGATTGATCGTCGAAGCGCCCCTCACCGGTGAGGACGAGATCAGCCTCGGCGATGCGCGCGGGCAGGTCGAGCGCCTCGGCCACATAGCGCCCGCCGGGAACGATGCGGCAGTGCTCCGCCGTGCCCCACAGTGTGCGTGAGAGCCAGCTTAAGGCGATGGGGATGCCGCCGGCGGCACCCAAGAACTCCGCTTGCAGGTCGGTATCCGTGACCTCGCATAGCTTCAGCATCGCGCCGGCGAGCAGCGCCACCTGTTCGCCCTCGGCGCCCTTTTGAGGGCCGTACATCGTCGCGGCCTGGATGGGAACGGCGCGCGTGTCGGTGACCAAGGTGTAGTCCATCATCGCCGCCTTCATGTTGAGCTGTGCGGTGTCGATGTGATCGAGGTTGACCAGCGGGGCGCCGCCTTTGGGCAGGGCGTAGCCGCGGGAATCGTGGGCGGCGGCGCCGAGCGCGGCGAGGATGCCGAGCCCGCCGTCGATGCTGGCGCTGCCGCCAAGTCCCAAGACGATGTGCTTGGCGCCGCGCGATTCGGCGTCGGCAAGCAGCACTCCCGTGCCATAGGAGTCTGCGTGGAGCGGATCGAGGGCGTCGGAGACAGCGGGCAGGCCGGTGGCCGCCGCGACGTCGATGAAGGCCGTGTCACCCACGAGCTGGTAGCTGGCCTCGGTGAGGCGCCCGATGGCATCGGTGGTGGGCAGCGTAATGGTCTGGCCCGCCGTACCGTCGCGGTGAACGGCAGCGCTGGCGAGTACCTCCGCGGTGCCCTCGCCACCATCGGCCATAGGGAGAGTGGTTACCTGTGCCGTAGCGGCGTGCGGGGAGGAGCCGAGGGCGCGGCGCGCGCCCAAAGCAATGGCGGCAGCGGCTTCGGCGGCAGTGGCGGTGCCTTTAAAAGAGTCGGGGGCAACAAGTATGCGCATGCACATGAGTATATGGAAGCGGAAACGGGAAAAAATTTTCGCCCTCTGACCTGCCTTTAATAAATTTCCCCGTACGCTCGTCTTGCAATTTAGGTCGATTGATAGAAAACTAGCGGTTGTTCAACGGAGGACGCACCAGCAGCTAAACACGGTGCCGAATGAAAGGATTGCCATGTCCATCGACCAGCAAATCTCCGACTATTACAGCAAGCTTCTCAAGCGCAATGCTGGTGAACCGGAATTCCACCAGGCGCTCGCTGAGGTCCTGGATTCCCTCAAGATCGTCCTCAACAAGGACCCTCACTACGCTGATTATGGCTTGGTCGAGCGGCTGTGCGAACCCGAGCGCCAGCTCATCTTCCGTGTCCCGTGGGTGGATGACAACGGCCAGATTCAGGTCAACCGCGGCTTCCGCGTGCAATTCAACTCGGCCCTCGGCCCGTACAAGGGCGGCCTGCGCTTCCACCCGAGCGTGAACCTGGGCATCATCAAGTTCCTTGGCTTCGAGCAGATTTTTAAGAACTCGCTGACCGGCCTTCCCATCGGCGGCGGCAAAGGCGGTTCTGACTTCGACCCGAAGGGCAAGTCCGAAGCCGAGGTCATGCGCTTTTGCCAGTCCTTCATGACGGAGCTGCACAACCACATCGGTGAGTACCGCGATGTGCCGGCCGGCGATATCGGCGTGGGCGGCCGCGAAATCGGATTCCTGTTTGGCCAGTACCGCCGCTTAGAAAACAAGCACGAGTCCGGGGTCCTCACGGGCAAGGGGCTGACCTGGGGTGGCTCCCTCGTGCGCACTGAGGCCACCGGTTACGGCCTGGTGTATCTGACCTCGGAGATGATGAAGACCCACGGCGAGTCCTTCGACGGCGCCAAAGTCATTGTTTCCGGCTCCGGCAACGTTGCTATCTACGCCGCCGAGAAGGTTCAGCAGCTCGGCGGAACCGTCGTGGCGATGTCCGATTCCTCCGGCTACATCACGACGCCGAACGGCGTGGACTTGGAGCTGCTCAAAGACATCAAGGAAGTACGCCGCGAGCGCATCTCTACCTACGCCGGCGAGGCTGGCGCGGGCGTGGAGTACCACGAGGGCGGCAACGTATGGGAGGTCAGCGCCGACGTTGCCCTGCCGTGTGCGACCCAAAACGAGCTCGACGGCGATGACGCCAAGCTCCTGGTAAAGAACCACATCCGCTACGTTGCTGAGGGTGCAAACATGCCGTGTACCCCGGAAGCCGCGCACTACTTCGGGGAGAGCGGAATCGCCTTCGCGCCGGGCAAGGCCGCGAATGCGGGCGGTGTGGCAACCTCCGCGCTGGAGATGCAGCAGAACGCATCCCGCGACTCCTGGTCCTTCGAGTACACCGACCAGCGCCTGCATGAGATCATGTCCAATATCTTCCGCAACATCGACAAGACCTCCAAGGAATACGGCCTGGAAGGTGACTACGTGGCGGGCGCCAACATTGCCGGCTTCAAGAAGGTGGCCGACGCCATGCTGGCCCAAGGCGTAATCTAGCCGTTTCCTTATCTCTGTATCCGCGCTTAACCTCCTCGCTTGCCGGGGAGGTTTTCGCCATTTCTTCCCGCGTGGGATACGTCGCAGTGTGCGTGCGCTTGGATAGGCTGGTGCCATGTACCGCGTATTTGAGTCCCTCGATGAACTTGTTCGCAATCTGGAACAGGCCTATGCCGTTCCCATGACCTCCAACTGCATGGTTCCGCGCCACGAAATGCTGGCGCTTCTCGACGATCTTCGCAACGCCCTCCCCGTTGAAATGGATGACGCCCAGGACGTCCTAGACAAGCAGGACGAGATCCTCCAGGGTGCTGAGGAGCGCGCGGAGCAGATTATTTCTGAGGCCACCGCCGAGGCCGATGACACCGTTGCCCGTGCGCGTGAGGACTCAGACGCCATGCTTGCCGACGCCCAACACCGCGCCACCACCTTGGTAGCCCAGGCGGAAGATGAGGCCACCAACCTCGTAGAGAACGCACGCTCCGACGCCGAGCGCACCCGCGCCCAGGCGGATGAGGAGTACCAGCGCGCCGTCGCAGCAGGCCAAGCCGAGCAGGACCGTTTGGTCTCCGAATCCGAGGTTGTGCGCCGCGCCGACGATGAGGCGCACCGCATTGTGGAGACCGCGCACTCTGAGTCCAACCGCCTGCGCACCGAGTGCGATGAATTCGTTGACGCCAAGCTCGGGGAGTTCGAGACCACCTTGTCCGATCTCTTGCGTACCGTCAACAACGATCGCTCCGCGCTGCGGCGGGGCGCCGGCGTGCGTTCCCGCGGTGAATCACATGGTGAGGGACGAAGCGCTGTGCGCGAGACCCGGGAGCCTGTGCGCCGTGCGCCGCGTGCGCCCCGTGATTACTAAGCCGAATTGTTGAATTAAGGTGCGGGCAACTACCTAGTGGTGACGCTTCGGCGTAGCCGAAGCGAGGTCGAGTGAAGCGAGGTAGAGTCCTGCGCCGCAGCGCGCGCCTGTTCCGCGCGGCGAATCCGGGCGGCTTCCTTGGCCGGCATGGTGCTTAAGGCTGCGGCCAATCCCGCGGCGACGAGGCCCGGCAGTGCATAAAGCACCCACATAATGCCGAAGTCCGTGCCCGTGGTGTGAGGCTCGGGGATGGGGCCCCAGGCGGCGTCGACAAGCAACAGCACCACATCGACCGCACCGACGGTCAGCATCATCACACCAATCCCCATGCCGGCGGCAGAAAAGGACTCGCGCGCGCTCCACGCGATGAGCGCGGCACACAGCGAGAACAGCGCCGATGAGAGTATGACGATAGGCCCAAAATGCAGGGGAAGAAAGGACACCGCGCCCACGGCCAATCCCGCAAGGGCGCTGGCGAGGGCCGCGCGGTGCAGGGAGAGGCCGGCATCGCCGAAAATGCTGGGGCGGACTCGCGTGATGAGGTGGCGGCAGGTCACTCCTACGACGGTCAGGACCACGGCGGGGACAAGGCACTGCAAGGGAAAGCTGAGCGCGAGTTCACGTGCCGTGGCGCCCAGAGACGCCGTGTCGGTCGCGGTGTAGCTCATGGAGTTTTAGGCTAAAAGCCACAGGCGAAAGAATCGAGCCTTGTGGGCAAGCGCTTAAGCGGCTATGACCCAACATTCAGGCCCTTGCCAGTCTAGGGCGCGTGGGTCAGCACAGGGTAAGCTGGTGGGCGTTATGAAATCACCATTGAAGTTCGACGTGACGGAATTGCTCCGCAGCCAAGGAGCTGAAGCGCTGCCTGAGCACCGCGTGCAAACCGGACCCGCCCCCGAGCGCATCGGCGTGGAAATGATCGGCATCCCGGAAGGTGCTGAGGTTAAGGTGGACGCCACCTTGACGCCGTTGGGCTCCGGCGTGTTGGTGGACGCTGATATCACCGGCACCCTCAGCGGCGAATGCGCACGCTGCTTAGCTGAGCTACATCCAGCACTAGATCTCCACGTATCCCAGGTTTTCTCCGCGGATGAGTCCTTCATCAGCGGAGATGAAACAGAGGAAGAGGATCGCGGTTCCGGCGATGAGATCCCCGAGATTGAGGACGGTGTCCTTGACCTCCTGCAGACCGTGATCGATGAGGCAGGTTTGGTGCTTCCTTTCGCGCCGACGTGTGAGGATGGCTGTGAAGTAGATGTTCCCGAAGGCGTGACCACGGGGGTCTCCGGGGAAGAAGAGCGCGTCGATCCGCGGTGGTCTGGGTTGGAGAAATTCCTATGAGCAAGAAGAAGAAACTCACCGGCGAGCAGGCACTTGCCGTAGCATTCGCGGAGGTAGACCACGGTCCGCTGCTCAAGGCACTCGGCGTGGAACTCAACGATGAGCTGCTGTGTTTGGCGCTGACGCACCGTTCCTTTGCCAACGAGAACGGTCACCTGCCCAACAATGAGCGTCTGGAGTTCCTCGGGGACGCGGTCTTAGGCTTGTCCATCGCGGCCAAGCTCTACGAAAAGTTCCCATCGCGCCCCGAATCCGACATCTCTAAGATGCGCGCTTCCATTGTTTCGCGCTACGGCTTGTCTGACGTAGCCCGTGAAATCGGGGTGGGTCAACACGTCCTGTTGGGCAAGGGTGAGCAATCTACCGGCGGCCGTGACAAGGACTCCATCTTGGCCGATACCACCGAGGCCATCTTGGGGGCCATCTACCGCCAGCATGGTTTCGAAGTCGCCCGCGGGGTGGTGCTGCGGCTGTTTGCCGCCAAGGTTGAGAACGCCGTGGTATCCGGCCGCCACATGGACTGGAAGACGACCTTGCAGGAGCTGTGCGCCGAGCTGAAGGCTGCCATGCCGGTGTATTCGGCCACCTCGACTGGCCCCGAGCACGATCAGACCTTTAATGCCGTTGCCACGGTGGCCGGTTTGACCGTGGGTAGGGGAACGGGACACAACAAGAAGCTTGCGGAGCAGCAGGCGGCGGAAGAAGCCTGCCAGGCGCTGCGTGAGACCCCGTTGCTGGTGCAGGGCACCGCCGGCAAAGAGAACTAACCCACGAGGACTCGATGCCAGAGCTGCCTGAAGTTGAGTCCGTCCGCCGCGGGCTCGAGCCCTACGTCGTGGGGCGATCCTTCGCGGCGGTCGATGTCCTTCACCCGCGCGCCAATCGCAAGCAGGAGGCACCGCTGTCCGCGCTGCTCGTGGGCAGGAGGATCGCCGCGGTGGCGCGCCGCGGCAAGTTCATGTGGCTGGAGTTTGCCGATGAGGACCGCACTGATCCTGCCCGCGATGTGCTCTTTATCCACCTCGGAATGTCGGGGCAGGTGCGGATCGGTGAGGTGGATTCACCCCACGTGCGCATCGCCGCCGTGCTTGACGACGCCACCCGCATCAGCTTCGTCGACCAGCGCACTTTTGGCTATTGGCATCTCGGCCCGTGGCTCACCATGGCGCATATCGCGCCCGATCCCCTCGAAGCAGACTTTGACCTCACCGCGGCGGGGAGGCGCCTGCGCGCAAAACGTACGGCGGTGAAAGTTGCCCTGCTGGATCAAACTGTGCTCAGCGGAGTGGGCAATATCTATGCGGATGAGGCGCTGTGGGCGGCTCAGATTTCTCCGTTGAAGAAGGCCAGCGCCCTGCGGCAGCGCGATGCCGTCGCGGTGATTTCCGCGGCCACCGACGTTATGCGCTCCGCCCTTGAGGTTGGCGGGACCAGCTTTGACGCGCTGTACGTCAACGTCAACGGCGAATCCGGGTATTTTGACCGTTCCTTGCATGCCTATGGGCGTGGCGGGCAGCCCTGTGATCGCTGCGGCGAGGACATCGTGAAAACCGTGTTGGGCGGGCGCGGTACCCACTATTGCCCGTCCTGTCAGCGCCGTGGGGTGGGGAAGTAGTTAGGCTCCAACTAGGCCGATGGCGGGGGTTGTCACTAGTGTGTAACGTATGCAAGAAATCTTCAGCACCGTGATCGGTGTCATTAACGACAGCCTGTGGTCCTATGTCCTGCCATGGCTGCTTATCGCTGCTGGCCTTTACTTCGGTATCCGCACCGCTTTGGTGCAGGTCCGCATGGTGCCGGATATGTTCAAAGCGGTCGTCGAAAAGCCCAAGGGGGTCGGCGTCGATGAGGACGCCGATTACGGCGGTATTTCTGCCTTCAAGGCGTTCACCATCTCGGCGGCGTCGCGTGTGGGCACCGGCAACGTCGCGGGTGTGGCCGTAGCAATTTCTGTGGGCGGGCCCGGCGCTGTGTTCTGGATGTGGCTCATCGCCATCCTGGGTGGCGCAACTGCGTTCGTGGAGTCCACGCTGGCCCAGTTGTGGAAGGTCCGCGAGGGGGATACCTACCGCGGCGGCCCGGCCTACTACATGTCCCGCGGTCTGGGCTGGAAGCCCTTGGCAACCATTTTCTCCGTCGCCATCGCCATTACTTTTGGTTGGTTCTACAACGCTTTCCAGACCAACGCTATCTCTGATTCCTTGGCGGCCTCCTTCGGACAGGATTCCGGTGCCTTCAAGGCGGGCGTGGGTATTGCCGTCGTTGCCGTAGCTGGCCTCATCATTATCGGTGGTGTTCAGCGCATCGCCTCGATGACTCAGTTCATCGTGCCGTTTATGGCCGGTGCCTACCTCATCATGGGCTTCATCGTGGTGGTCCTTAACTTTGACAAGGTGCCGGACATGTTTGTCTCCATCGTCGGCTCTGCCTTCGGCTTCCGTGAGGCTGCTGGCGCGACACTGGGCATGGCCATGCTGAAGGGCATCCAGCGCGGCCTGTTCTCCAACGAGGCCGGCGAAGGTTCGGCGCCGAACGCGGCAGCAACGGCGACGGTCTCCCACCCCGTGAAGCAGGGCCTTGTGCAGACCCTCGGCGTGTACTTCGACACCCTGGTGGTGTGTACGATTACTGCCTTCATCATTCTGCTGGGCACCGAGTTCGAGACCTTTGGCTCCGACGCGATTGAGGGCGTGACCCTCACCCAGAACGCGCTGTCCAATGTGGTCGGCGAGTGGGGCATCCACTTCGTCACGTTCATCCTGTTCTTCTTGGCATTCTCCTCGATTCTGGGTAACTACTACCTTGCAGAGTCCAACGTGGAGTACCTCTCCGGGAAGAAGTGGGTACTGTGGGCCTTCCGCCTCATCGTGTTGGCCTTCGTCTTCTACGGCGCGGTGGCCCCGCTGGGTACCGTGTTCGACCTGGCGGATACGGGTGCCGCCATCATGGTGCTGCTCAACGTGTGCGCCATCGTGCCGCTGTGCGGCGTGGCCATCAAGCTGCTGAAGAACTACAACGAGCAGCGCCGCAAGGGCCTGGATCCTGTCTTCCACCGTGATATGCTGCCGGAACTGCAGAACGTCGAGTGCTGGGATGGTACCGATCCTGTGACGCGCCGCAGCGCGGAGGACCGCCGCCGTCTCGATCACGAATTCGACTTGAGCGACCGCACAAACTTGAGGGAGTACTAGATGGCAGACACGGCAGCAGCCTCTGCGGGTCATGAACGCCTCACAGCTTTCGTACTTGGCCACGTCCAAGGCGTGGGCTTTCGCTGGTGGACGCGTTCCCGGGCCCTCGAACTAGGGCTGGCTGGGCACGCGACGAACCTTCAGGACGGACGCGTCCAGGTGGTTGCTGAAGGCCCGCGAGCTGACTGCGAGAAGCTGCTGTCCTTGCTGCGCGAAGAACCATCAACCACGCGCCGCCCGGGCGTTGTGAACGCCGTGGTGGAGCAGTGGGCCGCACCGCGCGGTGAGTCGGGCTTTATCGAGCGCTAAACTAAGTCGAATGCACCTCAAATCGCTCACGCTCAAGGGATTCAAGTCTTTTGCGTCCGCGACGAACCTGAAATTCGAGCCCGGCATCTGCGCCGTGGTCGGCCCGAATGGCTCGGGTAAATCTAACGTTGTCGACGCACTGGCGTGGGTCATGGGTGAAGGCAGCGCCAAGACGCTGCGCGGCGGCAAGATGCAGGACGTCATCTTTGCCGGCGCCGGTGAGCGCAAGGCCCTTGGCCGCGCTGAGGTCACACTGACCATCGATAACTCCGATGGCGCATTGCCCATCGAGTACTCGGAGGTCTCCGTCACCCGCCGCATGTACCGGGATGGCGCGAGCGAGTATGAGATCAATGGGTCAAAGGCCCGCCTCATGGATATCCAAGAGCTGCTGTCGGATTCCGGCATTGGCCGCGAGATGCACATCATCGTGGGCCAAGGAAAACTGGCGGAGATCCTGGAGTCCCGACCAGAAGATCGTCGCGCTTATATTGAGGAAGCTGCGGGCGTGCTCAAGCACCGCCGCCGCAAGGAAAAGGCGCAGCGCAAGCTCACGGGCATGCAGGCCAACCTGGACCGCCTGCAAGACCTGACCGATGAGCTGGGAAAACAGCTCAAGCCGCTGGCCCGCCAGGCGGAGGCCGCCCAACGCGCAGCCACTGTGCAAGCGGATTTGCGCGATGCTCGCCTGCGCCTCGCCGGTGACCGTGTGGTCAGGTTGCGTGCCACGTTCGAGGATGCCGAGAAACGCGCTGTGGTGCTCGCCGAGCAGGTCGAGGTAGTCACGGCGCAGCTGGAAGAGGCCACGGAAATTCAGCTCGAGGTAGAGGCCGAGTTGGGGGATGTCACTCCGCGCGCGGAGGCCGCGCAGAAGTTGTGGTTCGAGCTATCGACGCTGAGCGAACGCATCTCTGCCACGCAGCGTATTGCGGCCGAGCGCGCCAGCAACGTCGGATCCCAGGTGGCCTATGCCGGCCAGGATCCGGAGGAGCTGGAGGCGCGCGCCCGGCGTGCCGACGAGGAGCACGACGAGCTGCTGGCCGCTGCCGAAGAAGCGGCGGAGCGCTTGGAATCGATCCGGGAGGAAGTGGCTGAGCGCCGGGAAGCCTTCGAGGCCGCGGACAAGGAGCACATGGCGCAGCTGCGCGCCATTGCGGATCGCCGCGAAGGCGTGGTCCGCCTCATCGCGGCCGAGGAAAACCTGGCGGGTCAGGTAAGCTCCGCGGAATCTGAGTTGGCGCGCCAGGAAGAAACCCTGGCGAACACGAAAGCGCGCACCAGGGGAGCGCAGGCGGAGGCCGATGAGGTAGCGGACAAACTAGAGCACCTGGCTGCCGAGCGTGAGCCGCTGGAAGAAGCGCACGTGCGCGCGGCCAGCGAGTCCGCCGCGGCCGATAAACGCTTGGAGCAGCTGCGCGATGCCCAGCGGGAGCGCGAGCGCACCGTGTACAGCCTGCGAGCCAGGATCGATACGCTGGGCCAGACCGCTCCGGAAGCGCTCGAGCTGGGGGAGGGTTTTAAGCCTCTCGCGGAGTTCATCTCTACGCGTTATGAAACGGCCGTCGCGGCGGCACTCGGTTCCTTCGCGGAGGCGCAGGCCGGCGCGGTGAGTGGGGACATCGTGGGTGATCTCGCTGAGGCGAGCCGCACTCCGTTGATCGACGTCTCCACGGAACCTACCGGTTCAGCCTGGCGCCTTGATGCGGACTTGCCCTCCGGTGCTAGCTGGTTGCTCGACCAGATGGTCTTGGTCCCGGAAGTATCGGCGGCGGTGACACGGTTGCTCTCCGACGTCGTTCTGGTGGATGACTATGCCGCGGCCCGCGAGCTCATTGCTGACGATCCGCGCCTGCGGGCCGTCACCGCCGAGGGCTTGCTGGTTGGTGAAGGCTGGGTCGAGGCCGGAACTGGTGCCGTCTCCACGGTCGAGGTGAGCGGCCAGATTACAGAAGCCGAGCAACAGTTGGAAACCGCCACCCACGAGCTGGAGGAGCTATCAGGCACGCTGGAAGGCGCGAAGCTAGCCGCCGATGATGCCCGGGTAGGCGCGGCGAGCGCTAAGGCCGCGCTGCGCGAGCACGATCACGAGCTCGAGGCGTGGAAGCGCGACCACCAGCGCTTGCTCAAACAGTACGAGGCAAACAAGGCTGAGCACGAAAAGGCCGCCGCCCGCGCCACGGATATCGAGGTGCAGCTGGCCCGCCTGCGCAAAGAACTGGCGGAGGCTCGTGACCGCTTGTCGCGCGTGGACGCCGATGAGCAAGCGGATGAACCTTCCTCGGTGGAACGCGATGCAGCCTCGGCCGCCCTTGAACAGGTCAAGGCCATGGAGGTAGAGGCTCAACTGGCGGCCCGCAGCGCGGAGGAAAAGGTAGGCCAGGCAGCCGGCAAGGGAGAGGCCCTGCGGCGCCAAGCCCAACATGAGCGCCAGGCCAAGGCACGCCACGATCAGGCGATGGCCCGCCGGCAGGCGCAGGCGCGGTTGGCGGGGGCCGTCGACAAGCATGCCCAGGACCTAGCCGCCCGCACCACCCAGGCACTCGAGCGCGCAGCTGAGGAACGCGATGAGCTAGTGACCCAGCGCGGCGTGCTGCAGGGGCGTGCGCAGTCGGCGAAGCAGGCGGTCTCCGCGACCCGTCAGCAGCTTGATCGCCTGACCGATTCCGCGCACAACTCGGAGATTGCCCGCAGCCAGGCGCAGGTGCGCGTGGATGAGGCTGAGGGCAAGATCGTGGAGCAGCTGGGCATATCTATCCCGGATTTGCTCAAGGACTACACGCCGGGCGAGGACTTCGATCGCTCCGCCGAGACCAAGCGGTTGAAGCAGGCCGAGAAGGACCTCAACTCCTTGGGCAAGGTGAACCCGCTGGCCTTGGAGGAGTACAAGGCTCTGGAGGAGCGCTATAGCTTCCTGTCCACGCAGCTCGATGACGTGATTCATGCGCGCAAGGATTTGGCCGGAGTCATTGAGGACGTTGACGCGCAGATCTTGCAGCTGTTCACGGATGCCTGGCACGACGTGGAAGCGGAGTTCCCCAAGGTTTTCCAAACACTGTTCCCCGGCGGCGAAGGCCGGCTCATCCTCACGGAGCCGGATGACATGCTGGCCACCGGCATCGAGGTGGAGGCCCGCCCGCCGGGCAAGAAGGTCAAGCGTCTGTCACTGCTTTCGGGCGGTGAGAAGTCCCTGACCGCGCTGGCGATGCTCGTGGCGATTTTCCGCGCGCGCCCCTCACCGTTCTACGTCATGGACGAGGTGGAGGCCGCGCTTGACGACGTCAACCTGCGCCGCCTCATCGCGCTCTTCGAGGAGCTGCGCAAGGATTCTCAGCTCATTGTCATTACCCACCAGAAGCCGACGATGGACGTGGCCAACGTCCTTTACGGCGTGACGATGCGCGGCGATGGTGTCACGCGCGTGATTTCACAACGCATGACCCGTGCGGGTGAGGCGCCGGGCACGGCTCAGGCGGCGGAGGACGCCACGCGCCTTGGTGTGGACGCTCCGCGCTAACGGCGCGGTGCCAGACCGAGGCTTTCGCCCTCCTCATCGTGCCGGGCGCGAACAACCCTGGCACTATGGAGGGCATGAATACTACTTTTCTGTGGATTGCGATAGCAGTCATCGTCCTGATTCTGCTGGTGGTCTTGTTCATCGTCCTGGGCAAGAAGCGCGGCGAGTCGAAGAAGGTCTCCTTCGAAAAGCCCGCGGAGGAGCCGAAGAAGCTGACCCAGCAGCAGAAGTCCGGCAACTACCAGGCCAAGTCTGGTTTTAACTTTGCCCCGGCTGGCGGCGGCGCTACCAAGGAACCCGTGCCTGCGGCTAAGACTGAGAAGCCCGCACCGGCCGAGCCCAAAGCTCAGCCGCAAGCGGAGAAGAAGTCTGAGCAGCGTGATGCCACCGAGTTAGCGAACGCTCAGCTCAAGGGTGAAGAGGAGACACCGAAGGCAGCGAAGCCTGCGGCGGAACCGACGTCTAAGGCAGAAACCAAGCCGGAACCTGTTGCAGACGCGAAGCCGGTGAGCGCGCCGGAACCGGCTGCACAGAAGGAGCCGGCAAAGGAAGAAGAGGAAAAAGACTCTTCCGCTGGCGTTGTCGCGGCAGGAGCTGCGGGCGTTGCTGCCGCTGGTACTGCTGCTTCCGGCGCCGCTGCCGTTGAGAAGGACGAAGAGGACACAGAGGAAGTTGTCCCGGCCACCGAATCGGAGATTGCTGAACCGGAGCCGGTAGTCGAAGCCCCGAAGGTAGAGGAGGAGACTCCGGAAGAACCTGAGGTTCCGGCTGAGGAGGTGGCTTCTGCTCAGTCTGAGGCCGAAGAAGAGACAGCGGCAGAGGTAGAAGAAGTAGAAGCAGGAACGGATGCAGCGGCAGAGGAGGCTGCTGCTGCGGCGGGGGCGCAGGCGGCGTCGGCAAGCGCGGCACTCGAGGCTGAGCCCGAGGAACTGGAAGTTTCCGAGGACGCCGAGGTCGTTGAGGCCCCGGCAGCCCAGCCGCAGGAGGACATCGCGCCGGCGGCCGGCCGCTTGGGCAAGCTGCGTGGGCGCCTGTCCCGCTCGCAGAACGCCATCGGCCAAGGCCTCATGGGGATTCTTTCCGCTGGTGATCTGGATGATGATGCCTGGGAAGAGATCGAAGACACCCTCATCATGGCTGATCTGGGCACCAAGTCCACGATGAAAGTCACCGACTCCCTGCGCGAGAAGATCGCTGAACGCGGCGTGAGCTCCGAGGCGGAGGCACGCGCCATGCTGCGCGAGGCCCTCATCGAGGTTGGCCATCCGGAGATGGACCGCTCCATCAAGGCCATGCCGAACGACGGCAAGCCCGCCGTCATCATGGTCGTTGGCGTCAACGGCACCGGCAAGACCACCACGACCGGCAAGCTCGCGCGCGTGCTCGTGGCGATGGGTCACAACGTTTTGCTCGGCGCGGCGGATACCTTCCGTGCGGCGGCAGCTGATCAGCTCGAGACCTGGGGCCGCCGCGTAGGCGCATCGACGGTGCGCGGCAAGGAAGGCGCGGACCCGGCTTCCGTGGCCTTCGATGCCGTCGCCGCTGGTGTGGACCAAGGCGTGGACGTGGTTCTCATCGATACCGCTGGGCGTCTGCACACCTCCGTTGACCTCATGGACCAGCTGGGCAAGGTCAAGCGCGTGGTGGAGAAGAAGACCGAGGTCGACGAGGTCCTGCTTGTCCTGGACGCGACGGTGGGGCAGAACGGCCTGACGCAGGCGCGCATTTTCCGCGATGTCGTCGACATCACTGGTGTTGTCCTGACCAAGCTCGATGGCACGGCAAAGGGCGGCATCGTCTTCCAAGTTCAGGAAGAACTGGGTGTGCCGGTCAAGCTCGTGGGCCTCGGCGAAGGAGCCGATGACCTCGCGCCGTTTGAGGTTGAGGGATTCGTCGATGCCTTGCTGGGGGAGAAGTAAGACCTTATAGATCCCTGGGCTATACCTAAGTTCTTTCGAGACGCAGCGCCTCCTTTGTGAGGCGCTTTCGTCGTCTCCATCCCATTAAAGATGTGCTTTGGGGGAGGCCACAATGGTAGTCTAGGACAGTCCTGTCTATGTGAGGCTGAGTTTTCAGCCCTAACAACGGTTCGTGAGGCTACTCTTTCGTGACACTCTTGTATGTCGTCCTCCTCGCAGCTGTCGCAGTGGCGCTAGCACCGGTAGCCGTCAAGGTTGCTGATCGCGCAGCCGGCTACCCGCTAGCCGGCATTTTTATTATCGCAGCGGCACTGTTGGCTAAAGAATTTCCGGCACTGGCCCGTGGCGAAGAACTGTCCTATTCCGTGACGTGGGTGCGTGATGTCATCGCGCCAGGCGTCGACGTTAACCTCGCCTTCCGCGGCGATGCGCTAGGCGTTTTCTTTGCGATGTTGGCTCTCGTCATCGGCGCGGTGGTTTTCACCTATTCCGCTGCCTACCTGCCCAAGGGGAAAGGCAACGTCAGCTTTTATGTGCTGATGACCGCGTTTACGCTGTCGATCCTCTTGCTCGTGCTGGCTAATGACGTCGTCGTGCTCTTCCTGGCGTGGGAGCTGGTATCGCTGGCTTCGTTCATGTTGATCGCACGCAGCGGCAAGTCCGGTGAGGCCGGTTCGCAGCGCACGCTCATCCTGACCTTCATCGGCGGCCTCACCTTGCTCACAGGTGTGGCGATTGCCGCGACGGCAGCGGGGACGACGAACCTGGAAGACATCCTCGCCTCCGACGTATGGGCCGAGCGCCCAGGCCTGACCACGGGGGTTGCCATTCTCATTGCAGCCTCGGCATTCACCAAGTCCGCGCAGTTCCCCTTCCACTTCTGGCTGCCGGAGGCTATGGCGGCTGCCACGCCGGTCTCGGCCTTCCTGCACGCGGCGGCCGTGGTCAAGGCCGGCGTCTACCTGTTGATTCGTTTCTCCACCATCTTCCACGACGTTGCCGCGTGGAACTGGCTTCTCATCGTCGCCGGTATGGGCACCGCCGTAATGTCTGCGGTCTTCGCCGTGCAGAAGACGGATCTGAAGAAGCTGACCGCGTACTCAACCGTGTCCCACCTGGGATGGATCGTGGCCACGATTGGTGTGGGCACCCCCTTCGCCATCGCGGCGGCCCTCGTGCACACGCTGGCACACGCGCTGTTTAAGTCCTCCATCTTCATGCTCATTGGCGTGATTGACCATGAGGCTGGTTCACGTGACATCCGCCGCCTCGGCGTGCTGTGGAACAAGATGCCGTGGACGTTCGGCTCCATGCTCATCGGCGCTGCCTCCATGGCTGCGGTCCCGCCGCTCTTCGGCTTCGTGTCGAAGGAAGGCATGCTGACCGCTTTCGAGGACGCGCCCATCGGATCGGCCGGCCAGGTGCTCTTGCTCATCGTTGCGGGCGTGGGTGCGTTCTTCACGTTTACCTACTCCGCCAAGATTATCTTTGGTGCTTTCTTCGACGGCCCGCGCGCTATGTCCAAGGTCCATGAGGCGCCGGTGCGGTTGTGGCTGCCCGCGGCTCTTCCCGGCGTGATGTCGGTGCCGATCATTTTCGTCATGGGCGCGCTCGATGGGCCGCTTGATGACGTCGTGGCGGCCATCGGCATGGAGGGGCATTCTCACCTTGCTCTGTGGCACGGTCTCAACGTCCCGCTGCTTATTTCCGTCGTGGTTCTCATCGCTGGCGTCGTCGGTTTGTTCTTCCGCGGGCCGCTGTGGACGGCGATGGAGGAGCGCCAGCTCCTGCCGCGCACTGGTAACCAAATCCTGAGGTGGATTCAGGACGTGTGCGCAGCCTTCGGCCGCTTCGTCGGCCGCATGTCGGATACCCACAACCCGTCGAAGCTCATCCTGCCGATTGTCCTCCTCGTCATCATTCTTGCGGGATCCACGCTGGTGTCGACGGGTGTCGACGGCGTGGCCTTGAACCCGCGCGTGGATGGCTTGGACAACCCGTGGGATCTGCTGCCGCTGGGCATCGTGGCGCTGTCGATGTTTGGTTTGGTGCGTACCCGCAACCGTCTTACGGGCGCGGTCATGATTGGTACCGCGGGTACCGGCGTGACCTTGCAGATGTTCCTGCTGGGTGCACCGGACGTTGCCTTGACTCAGTTCACGGTGGAGGCGCTGTCCGTCATCGTCATGATGATGGTCCTGCGCTACCTGCCGGAGAAATTCCACCCAGTACAGAACACCAACCGCAAGGTTGGCTCCATCGTGGTGGCGGTGCTCGCGGGTATCACCGCATTCCTTGGTGTGTGGGCGCTGATGGGCCGCCACGAGCGCTCCGACTTGTCCATGTGGTACCTCAATAGCGCCCCGGACATCACCGGCGGCGATAACGTCGTGGCAACCATCATCGTGGAGTTCCGTGCACTCGATACCTTGGGTGAGCTGTCGGTGCTCGGCATGGCCGCCGTGGTGATCGCCGCGGTCACGTCGACGCTGCCGCGCTTCCCGTTCACCTCCGGTACGCGTCCGGCACCGTTCGGCCAGTCGCAGCTCAACTCGGTTCCGCTGCGCAAGGGAATTTCCATTGCCATCCCGATTCTGGTGGTCATGTCCTTTATCGTGTTCTACCGCGGCCACCAGGCTTCCGGCGGTGGCTTCCCGGCTGCTCTCATTATGGGCGCGGCCATCGGCCTGACGTATCTCTCTCGCGGCACCGATGAGATCGTCTTCGGCCGCATGACCCCAATTCACCTCACCGGCGTGGGTATCATCGTTGCGCTGACGGCTGGATTCATCGGCTACATTCCGACCTCGCACGGCTCCGGTGGTTTCTTGACTGCCATCCACGGCCACGCCCTGGGGCAGCACTGGACCACGTCGCTCATCTTTGACCTGGGTATCTACCTGGCGGTCCTGGGCATGCTCACCATGGCTATCAACGCCCTGGGCGGCTACTTGCGCCCGGGCACTGAGCGGGACTTCCTGCCGTGGGTCCACGATGATGACTCGGCGCTGCCGAATACGCCGCGCGTGGTGATGGAGGACGTCGATGATCCGTACCCCGAATCCATCAACCCATCCTCGGATCCACTGGCCTTGCTCAATGAATCCGAGGCGCGCCACCGCGCGTCTTCGCCCCACCACACTCCGGCTACAGAGGAGAAGAATTCATGATCCTCGCACTGACTATTGCACTGCTCATCGGTAGCGCTGTCTACCTCATCCAGCAGCGCGGCTTGGTCCACATCGTGTTGGGCATGATGGCCTTTGGCCACGGCGCCAACCTCATGCTCTTGGCCACCGGCGTGTACTCCTACCGCGGAGAGTCCTTCCCGTCGCAGGTCCCGGCGGACCAGATGGCGGACCCGCTGCCGCAGGCATTCGTTCTGACCGCCGTGGTGATCTCCATGGCCACCTCCACGATTCTGCTGACCATGGCGGCGATGGGCGCCAACGATGACACGGATGTTGTCGAGCCGGTGGATGACAACACCATTGACCACGCCTTCTCCACGCTGGGCCGCGATACCCAAAACCGGGAGATTCTGCAGCGTTCGGCCAACAAGATGGACCGTTTGAAGGAACTTGACCACGAGGGGGAGAAGTAAATGTATGACACTGTAAGCGCTCTTCTTCCGCTCTTCCCAGCGGTTCCACTGGTATCGGCGGCGCTGGCGCTGCTCGCGCCGTGGCACCGTGTGCGCGATGCCATCATGCTCATCGTCCCAGGCGTAGGCATCTTCGCCTCCTTCGCGCTGCTGCTCTACACCATGAACAACGGCGTGGTGGCGCACACGGTGGGCAATTACGTGGGTAACGCGGGTATCGCTTTTGCTGCCGACACCTTCTCGGCTCTCATGCTCATCACGACGATGATCGTGGCCTTCGGCGCCAACTGGTTCGCCATCGTTGGTGGTGAGACCAAGTCGCGCTATTACCCGTCGCTGACCCTTATCCTGATCACCGGCGTGTGCGGCGCCCTGCTCACCGCTGACCTCTTTAACTTCTTCGTGTTCATTGAGGTCATGTTGCTGCCGTCCTACGGCCTCATCACGATGTCGGGTACGTGGTCGCGCTTGGCCGCAGGCCGCGCTTTCGTGCTGGTCAACCTGTTCGCCTCCACGCTGCTTGTGGTCGGCGTGGGCTATATCTATTCGGTTACGGGCGTGGTCAACTTGGCAGCGCTAACGGGCGCTGCCGCCGGCAACGGTCCGGTGACGGTGGCCTCGGGCATCATCGTTATCGCCATCGCCGCGAAGGCCGGTGTGTTCCCCGTGCAGTCGTGGCTGCCGCGCACCTACCCGGGTACGTCGGCTGCCGTCATGGGCCTGTTCTCTGGCCTGCACACCAAGGTCGCGGTGTACATGCTCTACCGCCTGTGGGTGCAGCTCTTTGATATGGACCAGCGGTGGGGGACACTCATCATCGTCATCATGATCATCTCCATGCTGGTTGGCGCTTTCGGCGGCTTGGCTGAGAACTCCATCCGCCGCGTGCTGGGCTATCAGATGCTCAACGGTATGCCCTTCATCCTCGTGATGATGGCCTTCACGACCCACGATGCGCAGCGCGCGTTGGCTGCCGGCATTCTCTACACGATTCACCACATGCTCACGGTGGGCTCCCTCATCTTGGCCTCCGGTGCCATCGAGGAGACGTACGGTACGGGCAGGCTCAACAAGCTTTCTGGCTTGGCGCGCCGTGATCCGATTATCGCGTGGATCTTCGCCGCCGGTGCCTTCTCCGTCGTGGGCTTCCCGCCTTTCTCCGGTATGTGGGGCAAGGTCCTCATCGTCGCGGAAATCGCCCGTACCGGCGGGGGATGGGCCTGGACCGTTATCGCGGTGATTATCATCGCGTCCTTTGCTGCGTTCCTTGCCATGTTGCGCGTGTGGCGCCGCGTCTTCTGGGGCAAGGACCTGCCCAAGGAGAAGGTGCCCGATGAACTTGTGATTCGCAAGAAGCTGATGGCTCCCTCGGCAGCGTTGATCTTGGGCTCGCTGACCATGTTCATCCTGTCCGGGCCGGTCATTAGTGTCACCATGGAGGCATCGGAGGATTTGTTGGACACGGAGGCCTATGCACACGCAGTGCTTGGCGACGACCCCGTAGCCCTACCCGATATCGACTCCCTTCAGGAGGGCCGTTAAATGAAGAGTGCTGTGCATGCAGTTGTCTACGCTCTGTGGCTCATTAAAGAGATCTTCGTCGCGGGCTTTTCGCTCGCCATGGAATCCTTCAAGCCGCATAACAACTATCGCCCAGTGGTGCTTCGGTACCCCTTGCGTGTGACGAGCGCCTGGGAGATTTTCTGGTTCACCTCGTCCATTACCGCAACGCCGGGCACCTTGTCGTTGGGCTTGCGCGAGCCAGTTGCCGAAGGCCTTCCGCGCATCGTGCTGGTCCAAGCCGTGATGGGGGATGACCCGGCCAGTGTCATGGCGGACCTCGCGGACATGGAGGAGCGCCTCGCGCCACGAGTGAAGGGCATCGATTATGGCGTGCCTGGTCAGGGGCCGACGGAGGAGCTCGCCCCGACGTTCTACGAGTATCCGCTGGATACGCTGGGCCGTCATATGCGTGCCCCCGATATCGCGAAGGCGGACGATACCCCGCTGGCGGCGAACGACGTGGAGAAGTATTCCGTGTGGCCGCTGCGTCAGGTCGTGCCGGGCAAGGACGCCCGAAAGGATGATAAGAAGTGATTGATTTTTCCTCGATGAGCGCCTTTCAATGGGTCGTCTTTGTCTGTGTGTTCCTCATTGGCGCATCGGTGTGCTCAGCGTTGGTGCTGGCGTTGCGCTCCCGCGATGAGCTCACCCGCACCGTGATGAGTGACATGGTCTTCTACGGCATGATGTGCATGTACTTTGCATGGGCCATGACCAATCACGCGTCCATCGTCTACGACATCGCAATGCTCGCGGGCATCGCCGCGGGCGTGCTGCCGACGTTGTCGATGGCCCGCATCATCTCGAAGGGCAGGAGGTAAAACCATGACTATCGCGGAGATTATTGCTTCGGTTCTGCTGGTTGTGGCCACGGTCCTGGTTATCGCGACGGCCATCGCTTTGTGGCGCGCGCCCGATGCCTTGACCCGCGTTAACCTGCTGGGGCCGACGGTCGGTTTGGCCGTCCCGCTTCTGCTCGTGGCGAAGCTGGTCGTTGACTTTGCCGAGAACGGGTTCTCGCTATGGTCGCTGGTCCGTGTCCTCATTGCTTGTTTCGGCGTGTGGATCATCGGCTCGGTGGGCTCTTTTTACATGGGCCGTTCCATCTACGGCGTGACCGTCACCGACGTGAAGTACGCCAAACGTATGCGCCAGCAAGCACAGACCGTGGAAGCGTCCGAGGAGGAAATCTAGGGCGCACGCTTAAGTGAGCGGCGAGGGCAACAATGCTCTCGCCGCTTTTTTGGATCCCAGATGTGATCTGTGACTCATTCCTCTTTCTAAATCTATAGTCCTATAGGTATTTTGAGAAGTGTACCTATCAAGTTATAGAAAAGAGGTTAGTTGAAGTATGACTCCTGATGTATTCTCTTCCGGTGATGCAGCGTGGATGCTGGTCAGCGCATCATTGGTGTTGCTCATGACCCCGGGATTGGCGTTGTTTTATGGAGGAATGGCGGGCAATCGCCATGTCCTCAACATGATGATGATGTCCTTCGGCGCGCTCGCGCTTGTGCCTGTGCTCTATGTCTTGTGGGGCTGGTCCATGTCCTATGCGGGAAGTTCTTTTGCCGGCATCGTGGGCAACCCGTTTGAAGCGTGGGGCTTGCGTGGCCAGATCACAGGTCCTTCCAACGAGTATCTTCTTGGTAGTTCTGGTTACCCTGCCGTCATCGATATCGGCTTCCAAGCCACCTTCGCCATTATTTCGACGGCTATTATCTCCGGTGCCATCGCCGGCCGCGTGAAGTTCTCGGCCTGGTTAACCTTCGCGGCTATTTGGGTAACCTTCGCCTACTTCCCGCTCGCCCACATGGTGTGGGGAGGGGGAATTCTCTCCCACGCCCCGCGCTCCCTCGCGGCGTGGCTCTTCGGTGTCTCGGAAGGTGAGGCGCTCATCGCTCCCATCGACTTCGCCGGCGGTACCGTCGTGCACATTTCTGCCGGAGCTGCGGCCCTAGTCCTCGCGATTGTCGTGGGCCCGCGCGCGGGTTTTCCGAAGCACGTCGATAGGCCACACAACCTCCCGATGGTGATGCTCGGCGCCGCGCTGCTGTGGTTCGGCTGGTTCGGTTTCAACGGAGGTTCCGCCTTCGCTGCGGATGGCCTTGCAGGTGTGGCGTGGTTGAACACCACCGTCGCTGCGGCCGCCGCGATGCTCGGCTGGATGTTGGTGGAGCGAATCCGTGACCGTGCCGCCACTTCACTCGGCGCTGTATCCGGAGCTATCGCAGGCCTTGTCGCCATCACCCCGGCGGCAGGAGCACTGAATCCGCTCGGTTCCATCGCCCTCGGCTTCCTCGGCGGGATTATCGCCTGCCTGTGCATCAGCCTGAAGTACCGCTGGGGCTTTGATGATTCCCTGGACGTCGTCGGGGTGCACCTGTGCGCAGGACTGTGGGGCACGATTGGCCTAGCCTTCTTCGCTACGGATAACGGCATCCTCACCGGTCACTTCACTGAAGGGCTCAAGCTGCTCGTCGTTCAAACGCTGATTGCGGTTGTGGCGATGCTGGTGTCGGGGCTCGTCACCCTGCTTGCGGCGCTCCTCATCCGCGCCACCATGGGCTGGCGAATCGAGGATGAAGCGCAGGGGAGCGACCTGGGCGAGCACCGCGAGACCGCATATGATTTCCGCGAATCCGTGGCGTCGCACCGCCGCCACGCCCACGACGCTAGGATTAGTCCTGCACCAACCGTCCAGCCGCGGGTCGACACCGCCGGAGCTAAGGAGTAACAGATGAAGCTCATCACTGCCATCGTCAAACCGTTCACGCTGCCGGATATTCGCGAGGCCCTCGAACAGCACGACGTGCATGGCCTGACGGTGACCGAGACCCAAGGATTCGGTCAGCAGCGCGGCCACAGTGAGGTCTACCGTGGCGCCGAGTACGCCACCGATTTCGTTCCCAAGGTCAAGCTCGAGGTGGTGACCTCTGACGAACAGGTCGAGGAGATCGTATCCACCATCGTGGACGCCGCTTACACCGGAAAGATTGGTGATGGCAAGATCTGGATCACTCCTATTGAGGACGTCATCCGCGTGCGCACCGGCGAGCGCGGCGAGGCGGCCCTGTAACACGTGTCTACGGCCGCTCAACTGCGTGAGGACGCTTATGCCTCGGCGATGCGCCTCACGCAGTCCCTGCAGCTCCCGCCCAGGTGTGCGCTTGCAGCCACCGGTTCCTTCGCGCGCCGCGCGATGACCCCATTTTCCGATCTCGACCTCATCCTCCTTCACCCGGATGACACGGAGTTGCCCGAGGAGGTCGTTTCCGAGGTCTGGTATCCCATCTGGGACGCCAAGTATCGGCTCGATTATGCGGTGCGCACCCCGCGCGAATTCGGCGCCATCGCCGGTTCCGATCCCGCCGCCGGCTTCGCGCAACTCGATCTGGCCTTCGTCGCCGGAGACAAGCAGCTGGTGGATTCCACCCGCGCCCAGGTCTATGCCTCGTGGCGCCGCCTGTTGCAGAGTAACTTCGATGCCTTCGTTGATCTAGCCATCGCGCGCTGGCGCCGCTCCGGAACCTTGGCCACGATGACCCACCCGGATATTAAGAATGGGCGCGGCGGTCTGCGCGATATCCAATTCCTCCGGGCCCTCGCCTTAGGAAACCTCGCGGACGCCCCAGCGCTCGAGGAGGAGCAGGCCCTGCTTCTCGACGTCCGCACGCTCCTCCACGTCACCGCCCGCCGCCACCGCGACATCCTCGACCCAGAATTCGCCGCGGAGATCGCACACGAGATGGGCTTTGCCGACCGCTATGAATTATCAGCGGCCGTCGTCACCACCGCCGCGGCGGTGGATAGGGCCGTCGAGAGGGCGCTCGCGACGGCTAGGGGAGTGGTGGCCAAGCGCAGCCACAACCGCACCCGCAAGCCACTCGACATCGGTGTCGTGGATGTGGGCGGCGAAATCAGGCTCGCCCGCACCGCAGACCTCGACGAGCCGTGGCTGCTCCTGCGCGTCGCCGCCGCTGCGGCCCGTTCAGGCAGGAGCGTGCCCGCCCACGTTTGGGAACAACTACGCGAGCTGCCAGACCTGCCGCAGCGCTGGCCCGCGGGAGCAACGGATGCCTTCTTCAGCCTGTTGTCCTCACCGCTCAATACCCCGCGCCTTATCCAGGAAATGGACGCCCATGGCTTGTGGGAGCGAGTCGTTCCGGAGTGGGAGCACATCCGCGGAATGCTGCCTCGGGAGCGCACGCACTCTCATACCGTGGACTATCACTCCATCCTTACCGTCGCTCGGTGCGCCGAAGCCCGCACGTCCGTAGCGAGGCCCGATCTGCTGCTCTTGGTGGGGCTCTACCACGACATCGGCAAAGGCTACGGCCGCCCGCACGAACTCGTGGGAGCGGAGATGGTGGCGCGCGCTGCCGCCAAGCTCGGCCTCGACCTGGCGGATCGCTCCCGCGTGCAAACCGTGGTGGCAGAGCACACGACTCTGGCACGCATCGTCTCCCGCACGGACCCTTACTCCGACGAAGCCCGCGATGAGCTTCTCGAGGCCGTGCGTTATGACTACCTGACCCTGGCGCTCCTCGTCGTGCTCGCCCGCACCGATGCCGAATCCACCGGCCCAGGCGTGTGGAACCGCAGACTCGAGAATGGAATCGAGGCGGTCAGCGCCCGCGCTTTTGCGCAGCTGGAGGCCCTGAGTCCGGTGCGGCCGCTGGTGGCCGTTGACCGCGACATCGGCCTGCGCCACAACCCGGAGGATGATAGCTTCACTGTCCTGTGGCGCGGCAGCTACCAGCGGGAGGCCGTGCGTCCACTAGCGCTTATCGCTGCCTTGGGGTGGAACATCCTGTCCTCGCGCTTGGTGCGCACGGAGGAGGGCTACGCCGGCGAGTTCGATATCCGCGCGCTCCACGGCGCCATCGATCTCGCGACGGTGGAGGAGCGCTTGGTGCAGTCTTATAAGTCCGGAACCTATACCGTGCTGCCTGATTTCGTACCGGGACCTGCAACCGCCATGTGGACCAGAGGCGTCTTCGAGCTCAGAATCGATGACTACCCGGGTACCCTCGGACACGTGCTCGCGCTGCTTCCGGAGTGCGAGTGGCTATCCACCACCACACCGGGCGCCACGATGGTGCTTCACGCCGTGCCGCTTGGCGACGTCCCCCGTGCCACCCTCGTCCGGAATGTGACCCAAGCACTGGTCAACGGCTAAGCTGGGGAAGTTATAAATTTATCCACGATAGTTGAGGGAGCACTCTAACGTGTTTGAGTCTTTGTCTGACCGCTTGCAATCAGCCCTGTCCGGCCTGCGCGGCAAGGGCAAGCTGACCGAGGCGGACATCAACGCCACAGCGCGCGAAATCCGCCTTGCGTTGCTGGAGGCGGACGTCTCGCTCAACGTCGTGCGCGGCTTCATCAAGCGCATTAAGGAGCGCGCGGCAGGCGCCGAGGTCTCCGAGGCGCTCAACCCTGCGCAGCAAGTGGTCAAGATCGTCAACGAGGAACTCATCGAGATCCTCGGCGGCGAGACCCGCCGCCTGAACCTAGCCAAGAATCCGCCGACGGTCATCATGCTCGCCGGCCTCCAAGGTGCTGGTAAGACCACCTTGGCGGGCAAGCTGTCCAAGCACCTGGCTTCCAAGGGGCACACCCCGATGCTGGTGGCCTGTGACCTCCAGCGCCCGGGTGCGGTGCAACAGCTGCAGATCGTCGGCGAGCGCGCCGGGGTCGATGTCTACGCTCCGGATCCGGGCACCTCCCTGGATTCCCACGAACATGAGATGGGTACCTCGCACGGGGATCCGGTGGACGTCGCCAAGCGCGGCATTGAGGAAGCCAAGCGCACGCAGCACGATATCGTCATCATCGATACCGCCGGCCGCCTGGGCATCGATGAAACCCTGATGACGCAGGCTCGCAACATCCGCGACGCCGTCAACCCGGACGAAGTCCTCTTCGTCATCGACTCGATGATCGGCCAGGATGCCGTGCAGACCGCCGAGGCCTTCCGCGACGGCGTCGACTTCACCGGCGTCGTTCTGACCAAGCTGGACGGCGACGCCCGCGGTGGTGCAGCCCTGTCCATCCGTGAGGTGACCGGCAAGCCCATCATGTTCGCCTCCACAGGTGAGAAGCTCGATGACTTCGACGTCTTCCACCCGGAGCGCATGTCCTCGCGCATCCTGGGCATGGGTGACCTGCTGACGCTTATCGAGCAGGCGGAGTCCAAGCTGGATCAGTCCAAGGCGGAGGAAGCCGCCAAGAAGATGGGCTCCGGCGAGATGACGCTCAATGACTTCTTGGACATGATGCTCATGGTCCGCAACCTGGGGCCGATGGGCAACCTGCTCAAGATGATGCCGGGCGGCAACAAGATGAACCAGATCGCCGACATGGTCGACGAGAAGCAGCTCGACCGCATCCAGGCCATCATCCGCGGTATGACCCCGGAGGAGCGCGAGAACCCGAAGATTCTCAACGCTTCGCGCCGCAAGCGTATTGCCCTTGGTTCTGGTGTGAGCGTTTCTGACGTCAACCAGCTCATTGAGCGCTTTACTGAAGCCAAGAAGATGATGTCCCAGATGGCCGGCCGCTTCGGCATGCCGGGCATGGGCGGCGGGCGCTCGGCTACTAAGAAGAAGCCGAAGGGCCGCAAGGGCAAGAACGGCAAGCGCAAGCCGCCGAAGCGTCGTGGTGGCGGCGGAATGCCAGGCATGGGCGGCGGTATGCCGTCGATGCAGGAGCTGCAGAAGATGCAGGAGCAGCTCGGCGGCGGCATGCCCGGGCTAGGCGATATCAAGATGCCGAAGGGCATGGAGAATATCGACCTCAACAACCTGGATTTTGGCCAAGGCAAGAAGAAGTAGGAGATTACCCACGCGGCAATATGTCCGACTAAAGTTGGATAAAACTGTTCTCGCGTGGAAAGGTCCTCACTGTGAAGGCCAGCCCTGTGGTGCGCCAGATGCGCCACGACATCACTACCAAACCGTTCATCGCCATCTGGGAGGTCACCCGTGCCTGCCAGCTGGTGTGCCAGCACTGCCGGGCCGACGCCCAGCACGACCCCGCACCGGGCCAGCTCACTACCGCCGAAGGCAAGGCACTGCTGGATTCCCTGGCCAGCTACGACAAGCCACGCCCGCTCGTGGTGCTCACGGGAGGGGATCCGTTTGAGCGCGGCGACCTGGAAGAGCTCACCGCCTACGGCACGTCCCTGGGACTCAACGTGTCGCTTTCGCCGTCGGTCACGCCCCGTTTGACGCGCGAGCGCCTCGAGGGCCTGCGCGCGGCGGGAGGGTCCGCGCTGTCGCTTTCTCTCGACGGCGCGAGCGCTGCAACCCACGATTACTTCCGCGGCTTCTCCGGCATCTTCGACCGCACGATTGAGATGGCCAGCGTGGTCACCGACGTGGGCTTCCGCCTCCAAATCAACTCCACCATCACGAAGAACAACGTCCATGAGGCCCCGCAGCTGTTGGCGCGGGTTATCGAGATGGGTGCCAAGCTCTGGAGCGTGTTCTTCCTCGTACCCACCGGCCGTGGTACGGGCTTGGAGGCGCTGACCCCGCAGGAGCGCGAGGACGCGATGCAGTGGCTGCACAGCGTGTCCACGCGGATTGCCATTAAGACCACGGAGGGGCCGCAATATCGGCGCATCGTCCTGCAAGCCCAGCGGGGAGAGAAGTACGAGGGCGGCGAACTGTACCGCTTCCTTACCGCGGAGACCGAGCGGATTCTGGGCCCCGATCCCCACACGCGCCGCCCGCGGCCGCCGATGGCCATCAACGCGGGTTCCGGCTTCGTCTTCATCGACCACGTGGGGGACGTCTACCCGAACGGCTTCCTGCCGCTGCACTGCGGCAACGTCAAGAGTCACCTACTGCCGGACATCTACGCCAACTCGCCAGTGTTTAAGAAGCTTAGGGATCCCAACGCGTGGAGCGGCAAGTGCTCCGTGTGTGAGTTTGCTTCTGTGTGTGGCGGCTCGCGGTCCACGGCTTTTGCCATGACGGGCGACCCGCTCGCGTCGGACCCCACCTGCGCCTACGTGCCCGAAGCTCTGCGCTAGCGGCGGCTACTAGATGGCCTCGCCCGCAGGGAAGGCAGGGTAGGGGACCGGGTTGGCGGGAGTCGGCGCCGCCGCGGTGGACGGCGCTGGGCCCGCCTTCGTCGTGGAGGTAGACGTGGCGGTTTCCGGGGGCTGCTGTTGGACGGTCTCGCCATTGAGGAACGGGGTGATCGCTTCACGGATGAGCGGGATGGCCGAATCCGCGAATGCCGTGGTGAAGTGGTGCATATCGCGATACACCATGATATTGCCGATGATGACCGGGCAATCGCCGTTGGCATCGCAGAACCACTTCGAGGTGTCTACGGCCAGCATGTTCTTGTACTGGGAGAGGACCTCTGCGCCCGGATCGTAGGGCGCATAAACCTCCTCGAAGCGCATACCGCACCCGAGGGAATCCTGGGTGGCCACGTAGCACTCATCAAACTGGCGGCCATTGCCGTGCTCGTCGAATCCCCACGGATTATCGCGGAAACCGAGGAAAGGAATATCGTGCTTGGCCAGTTCGTCCCAGAAGGCCTGATATCCCGGCGGGACGGCGTCCGGGCCGTGGCCTAGGGCCTGCCCGGGGCGCGTCGAATTCGATACCACGAGGGCTGGGTCCGCGTCGATGATGCGCTTGACCACTTCCTTGCTCCACTCGGCGCAAGATGGCTTGACGCTGAGCTCATCGCCCAACTCGATGGGGCAACCCACGCGGGTGAGCGGCACCAGCTTGAATCCCATCTCGCGGCCCAAGTGATCCAGGGCTGAGGAATACTGCTCCGCGTGCGAACCGCCCACCAAGTAGACCTCAACGTCGGAGTTGACGTCGCCGAAGACACACGGCGTTACGCCGTCCTTCTGCGTCTCGATGAAATAGTCCGACGGCTCCTGCTCTGGAATGAAGCACCAGTTATCGGCAACCGGTGGCTGGATGCCGCGCGCGAGAATCGGATCTGGCTTAATCTCCACGTTCTCAGGCGGGGTGATGTTCTCCACGAAGGTCGTTGCCCCAGGGTAGAGCTGCGGATCAAGAATCTCTTGGTTTGCCTCCTGGAGGCTGCGCTGCCACAGCGGCTGAACGGCCACGAGCGCAACGGTGCACGCCGCGACGACAACTCCACCGACGCCGCGGAGGGCACCAGTCCGGGTGCGGAGGTCGGCGAGGCCGCGGTGGACGGGGAGGTCGTCGGCAAGCGGGCGCTTGCGGTGCTGGCGCAGGGGCTTCTCGACGAATCTGTGCGTCACATCCGCCAAGCCCAGCGACACCGCGATGATGATGGCTCCGAGCCACCATGGAGGGGTTTCATAGCCGAGGGCGGCGGTGGAGATGATGAGGAGCGGCCAGTGCCACAGGTAGAGCGGGTAGGCGATATCACCGAGCCAACGGGAGGGGCGAACCGTCAGCACCCGTGAGAAGGAACCACCGGAACCAATAATGATGAGCACCGCGCCGCCGATGGGCAGAAGCGACAGCGGGCCCGGGAAAGCCAAGCTGTCGGAGATGAGCATGCCGGTGCCAGCCAGGGCGGCTAGGCCGAGGGCGGTGGCGACGTTGGACAAATGCTGCGGCATCTTTAGGCGCGAGCCGTAGATGACGAGAACCGCGCCCAGGGTTAGCTCCCACGCGCGAGACCACGTGGAGTAGTAATTCTCAGGGGTCCCGTAGAGACCGTCGCGCGAGGCGTAGGCAAAAGAGGCGACGGTGACCACAAGGAGGATCGGGCCGGCGATAGAATTTACGGAGGGGAAGCGCTGCGCCTTAAGCCCCGACTTCTTCGGGCGCAACCGCATAAAAGCGGCGAGGCCCAGGGCAAAAAAGATGCCCAGGAGATAGAACTGCCCCTGGACCGCCATGGACCACATGTGCTGCAGCGGCGACGTGGTTGCGGAGGCGGCAGCGTAGTCGGCGTTTTGCCGTGCTAGCTCCCAGTTTTGGTAGTAAAAGACTGTAGCCGTGATTTGCTTGGTGAGCTCGGTGTTCATGAGCTTCGGGGTGAATACCCGAACAAGCACGTAGCTCACACCGATGACGAGCACGAGGGCAGGTACCAACCTACGCAGCGTGCGCCAGATGGGCCACCACGGGTTCAGGGAGGCGTTCGGCCGCGCGGCATAGCGCAGCTGCGAGCCCAGGAAGAAGTACCCGGACAGGAGGAGGAAGACATCGACGCCACCGGAAACACGACCGACGAAGACGTGGTATAAAACAACTAAAGCGATCGCGATGCCGCGGAGGCCATCGAGGTCGTAGCGGTAGCGGAATGTAGATGGGGCTTGTTTATTCATAAAAAGAGGTTTGTGTGGCAGCGAAATAACCGCATTACAGGCTACCCCTTTCGCGGGGTAAGGCCTAACCATGCAAGCGGTAGGGGGGATTTCCTATTTTGCGTGCGTACCGCTAAAATCATTGGGGTTGTCCATGTGCAGCATGGGGGACACCTAAAACTTCATTTCTGCGTAACGCCGGTACCGCCCACGGACGGCCGGCATGTCACGCGCAGGATAAATCCAAGGGTTGAACCGGCGCGCCACCAAGCGGCGCGTGTCTGAACTGCCCGGTGACTAGAAAAGGAGCCAATCATGGCCGTTAAGATCAAGCTGCAGCGTATGGGTAAGATCCGCAACGCTGAGTACCGCATCATTGTTGCTGATGCACGCACCCGCCGCTCCGGCAAGGCTATCGAGAACATCGGTATCTACCAGCCGAAGCAGGAGCCGTCCCTGATCCAGATCGATTCTGAGCGCGCTCAGTACTGGCTGGGTGTCGGCGCGCAGCCGACCGAGCCGGTTCTCGCACTGCTCAAGGTGACCGGTGACTGGCAGAAGTTCAAGGGCCTGCCGGGCGCAGAGGGCACCCTGAAGGTTGCTGAGCCGAAGCCGTCCAAGCTGGATCTCTTCAACGCCGCTCTGGCTGAGGCCAACAATGGCCCGACCATCGAGGCCATCACCGAGAAGAAGCGCAAGGCCAAGGAAGAGGCTGAGGCAAAGGCTGCCGCTGAGAAGGCTGCAGAGGAAGCCGCTGCCGCTGAGGCTGCAAAGGCAGAGGAAGAGGCTGCCGAGGCTGACTCCGCTGAGGAGTCCGCAGAGTAAACTACTCGCCTAACAGAAAATCCCCGCTGGTGCGGGGATTTTTCTAGTTTTGCGGGGCGGCGGGGTGAGCTTCTAAGGGGTTCTCGAAATCCAAACCGCGGATGGCGGAGGCGATGACCGACTGCGCAATCCTTTCCATCGCTTCCTCCGACACTGATGCAAAGTGGCCGCTCAAACACAACACCGTAAAGCCGTGCACCGTGGACCAACCAGCAAGACAATTTTGCATCATGAATTGCCGGTTAGGCTCCTGCCCGATGTAGTGAGCGTACTGCTCCATGTAGTCATAGAAGTTGAACGTGGCCTGGACCCGCGGATCCTCTCCCGGTCCCTCTGCGGCGGCGGCCAGCGCACCAGGGATGTCAAAGCCGCTCGTGGCCATCATGCACTCAAAGAAGCTTTGCTCCTCCAAGGCGTAGTGGTAGTAGGTAAAGCCAGCCGCCATCATCTTGTCGACGATGCTTCCCTCCGTGTCCTGGAAGGCAGCGCTGAGCTTGGTGATGAGTTCGTAGGTCGCGACGTCTGCGACGGCATCGAGAAGCGCGGCCTGATCCTTGAAGTGACGGTAGGCGGCGGTGGGGGAGACGCCGACCGCGCGCGTTGCCGCGCGAATCGTTACTGCCTCTGGTCCGCCCTCCCGGCCGAGCTTGATGGCCTCCTGGAGGATCTCTTCATGCAAATTTCCATGGTGGTACGGCTTTGAACTATTCACGATAGAATGATGATACTACCTGTCTATACATTAGCGCTAGTGTGCTGCGTTAACATCGTGAGCAGCATGAGCGCCGACTCATCGCCACAGGACACAGCATGAGGCACATACGCTGGGAGGTGCACGATACGTCCGGGGGTGAGGATTTCGTCCCGTTCCCCACAGCTAAAGGTCACCGAACCATGTAGAACCTGGACCGTAATCGGGTGTGCTGCTTTGTGGTCAGGAAGGTCCTGCCCGGGCGCGAATGAAAAAAGAATCAGGTTTGCGCCGTCGGCACTGAGGACGCGCTTGACCGCTGGGCGCGGGCGCGTGGAGTCAGGAGTCGGAGCTTCGTCGAGCAGGTTCAGAGTAATTCGCGCGGAACCATTGTGGGTCGCGCCGCCAAACGTGGTGGCATCATTGATGGGGAGGTCAGTCATACTTTTCCAGGTTAGCCCGTTAAGCTAGCAGGCATGGAACTACTCATTGGTCGCGTGGTGAAATCCCACGGCATTAAAGGCGAGGTCTCCGTCGAGGTGACCACCGATTCCCCCGAGACCCGTTTCGCCGTCGGCGAGGTTCTCCACGGCAAACAAGGCAAGAAAGAACACGAGCTCACCATCGCGGCGGTGCGCGCTCATAAGGGGCGTTTGCTCATCACGTTCAAGGAAATCCCAGACCGCACGGCTGCGGATTCCCTGCGCGGCACCCAGTTCTTCGCCGAACCCTTGGATGATCCCGAGGATGACGGCTTTTATGACCACGAGTTGGAAGGTCTGCGCGTCATTCTCGACGGCTCAGACGTGGGCGAGGTGACCGGCGTGACGCACGGTCCCACGCAGTCCCTTCTGGAAGTCACGCTCACCGATGGCAAAGAGGCGTTGGTCCCCTTTGTTGAGCAGATCGTGCCCGAAGTCGATCTGGAGGCCGGGACCTGCACCATCACCCCGCCGGAGGGGTTGCTCGACCTATGAGGATAGACGTTCTCACCATTTTTCCGGAGTACCTCGACCCGCTGCGCCACGCGCTGCTGGGCAAGGCCATCGAGCAGGGAAAGCTCGCGGTGGGGGTGCATGATCTGCGCCAGTGGGCCACCGACGTGCACAAATCCGTCGATGACTCACCCTACGGGGGCGGCCCCGGGATGGTTATGAAGCCTGAGGTGTGGGGGCCGGCGCTTGACGACGTCTCCTCCGGCACCGCCTCCACCCAAGACCTTCAGAGCGCTCTGCCGCACCTGAGCAAGCCGCGCCACGACGATATCCATGGCGTCGAGGCGCGTGCCTACGGGGAAGGCCAGGATTCGGATAAGCCGCTGCTCATAGTGCCGACTCCCGCCGGAACGCCCTTTACTCAGGCCGATGCCCGGGCGTGGTCTACCGAGGAACACATCGTGTTCGCGTGTGGACGCTACGAGGGCATCGACCAGCGCGTCGTCGAGGATGCCGCGCAGCGCTACCGCGTGCGCGAGGTGTCCATCGGCGACTACGTGCTCATCGGCGGCGAGGTAGCCGTGCTGGTCATTGCTGAAGCCGTCGTACGCCTTATCCCCGGGGTGTTGGGAAACCGGCGCTCGCACGAGGAGGACTCTTTCTCCGATGGCTTGCTGGAAGGACCGAGTTATACCAAACCGCGCGAGTGGCGCGGCCTGGCGGTTCCGGATGTACTGACTTCCGGGGATCATGCCAAGGTGGACCGGTGGCGTCGCGAGCAGTCGCTGGCTCGGACGTGGAAGCGCCGCCCGGAGCTGCTGGACGCGGCGGACCTGAGCGATGCCGACCGCGCGTACGTGGAATCCTTGAAGGAGGAATGAGATGGACATCAGTACTGACTTGTCAATACTTATGACCGAAGCCGAATGGGACAAGATTCTCAAAGATATGCCGCAGCGTTTGCGCGAAGGCGGCGTCGAGCCGCTCGATATCAACGCAGAGATCATCTCCTTTACCTGCGAGCCCGACAATATCCTGGTCAACGAGTACATGGATAAACACGGCCAGCCGCCGGTGGGTGAGCACGTGTGGAGGGTCATCGTCAACGGCTCCTCTGAGCTGCCGTTGACCAAAGTCACCGCGGCCGTCGCGGACTGCTTGCCGCCGCACACGCTGTGGTACGGCACCTCCGAAATCGGCCACACCGAGTTTGGGCTGGGTACTTCCTGCGCGTGGCAGGGCGGGGTATAGGGTAGGAAGGTCTTTTAGTCCCCGACCAAAAAGAGGTTTTGTGAATATCGCAGCCACCATCGCCGGAGAGCTGGGCGTCAAAGAAGCACACGTTGACGCCGCCCTGAAACTCATGGCGGAGGGCAATACCGTCCCGTTTATTGCCCGCTACCGCAAGGAAGCCACCGGCGGGCTGGATGACTCCCAGCTGCGTATCATCGAGGAACGCTCGACGTACCTGCGCGAGCTGGAAGAGCGCAAGGAAACGGTGCTCGCCGCGATTGAGGAGCAGGGCAAACTCACCGATGAGCTGCGCGCATTGATCCAGGGCTGCGAGACCAAGGCGCGCCTGGAGGATCTGTACCTGCCGTATAAGAAGCGCCGCAAGACCAAGGCGGATATCGCGCGCGAGGCAGGACTGGAGCCGCTGACGGACAAGCTCATCGAGGACCCCTCGGCGGACCCGACCGAGCTGGCGGGGGAGTATCTCACCGAAGGTTTCGAGGAAACGAAGAAGGCCCTCGACGGCGCCCGCGCCATTCTGGTGGACCGCTTCGCACTGGATGCGGATCTGGTGGGCGAGGTGCGCGAGCGCATGTACACCAGCGGTTCCATGAACGCCGGCGTGGTCGAGGGTAAGGAAACCGAGGGCGCGAAGTTCAAGGACTACTTCGAGTTCTCTGAGCCTTTCGAGAAGCTCCCCTCGCACCGCATTTTGGCGCTGCTGCGCGGCGAAAGCGAGGGCGTTCTGCATCTCAACCTCGACGCCGGCGATGACGCCATGTACGAGGGCATGATCGCAGACCGCTTCGACCTGGACGTGTCTACCTCCCGCTGGCTTGCCGACGCCGTCCACTGGGGCTGGCGCACCAAGCTTTCCATCTCTTCCGGTCTGGACGTGCGCATGCGCCTGAAAGAGAAGGCGGAGGAAGGCGCGCTCAAGGTCTTCGCGACAAACCTGCGCGACGTTCTTCTGGCCGCCCCGGCCGGCCAGCGCGCGACGCTGGGCCTAGACCCGGGATACCGCAATGGCGTCAAGTGCGCGGTCGTTGACCCGACGGGCAAGGTCCTGGCCACCACGATTGTCTATCCGCACCAGCCGCAGCAGAAGTGGGCTGAGGCGGTGAGGGAGTTGGCGTCGCTAAGCGCTGCCCATTCGGTGGACCTCATGGCGATCGGCAACGGAACCGCATCGCGTGAGACGGAGAAGCTGGCGGGTGAGGTCGCCGACCTCATCGCGCAGGCCGGCGGTGCTCGCCCCACGCCGGTGGTGGTCTCCGAGGCTGGCGCGTCGGTGTATTCGGCCTCCCAGTTGGCGGCCGATGAATTCCCTGACATGGATGTCTCCCTGCGCGGCGCCGTTTCGATCGCGCGCCGCCTCCAGGACCCGCTGGCGGAGCTGGTGAAGATTGACCCGAAGGCCATTGGCGTGGGGCAGTACCAGCACGACGTCAACCAGGTCGCGCTCGCCCGCACCCTCGATGGCGTGGTGGAAGATGCCGTCAACGGCGTCGGCGTGGACCTGAACACGGCGTCGGCCCCGCTGCTGGAGCGCGTGGCCGGCGTGAATTCCACGATTGCGGCCAACATCGTGGCCTACCGCGATGAGAACGGCACGTTTGCCTCGCGCAAGGAGCTGAAGAAGGTGCCGCGCTTGGGCCCGAAGGCTTTTGAGCAGTCCGCGGGCTTCTTGCGCATCAATGGTGGCAAGGATCCGCTCGATGCTTCGGCAGTGCACCCGGAGGCCTACCCGGTGGTGGCGCGCATTGCGGAGAAGACCGGTCTGGGGGTTTCGGAGCTCATCGGCAATTCGCGAGTGTTGACGAAGCTGTCGCCGGCGGACTTTGCTGACGATACCTTCGGTGTGCCGACGGTGACGGATATCATCGCGGAGCTGGATAAGCCGGGCCGCGACCCGCGTCCGGAGTTCAAGACGGCTACCTTCAAGGAAGGTGCGGACAAGGTCTCGGACTTGAAGCCGGGGATGATTCTGGAGGGCACCGTGACCAATGTTGCGGCCTTTGGCGCGTTCATCGACGTGGGCGTGCACCAGGATGGTCTTGTCCATGTCTCCGCGATGAGCCACAAGTTCGTCTCTGACCCGCATGATGTGGTCCGTTCAGGCCAAGTGGTGAAGGTCAAGGTCATGGAGGTCGACGTGGAGCGCCAGCGCATTGGTTTGTCGCTGCGGCTTGACGACGAACCTGGCCAGCCCGCCCCCAAGCGCCGCAACGGCGGCGGGCGTCCCGAGGGGCGAGGCGGCCGTTCCGGCCGGCGCAACGGTGGGCGTGGCCGCGCGGATCGCGGCGGCGGTGGCTCGATGGCCGATGCCCTCAAGAAGGCCGGCTTTTAAAGCTCACCTAGTCACGCGCCACAAACCCCTGACTGTTCAAACGGTTGGGGGTTTGTGAGTTTTTCGGCGGGCTGTTCTCCACGGACGGTGCATTGGACAAACCCGTGAGATGGAGCGATCGCCGAAGGCGCGGAAGGCCTCAAGAAAGTTGAGGTTTCCGCGTGGCGCAGGGCTGAGCCCACCGTGTTAAGAGGACATTCCGTGCTGGTGGGGGAGCCGGTTCGGCGTGTGGACGTGTGCGGCTAAGCTGCCGCGAAGACTATCCGGGCGGCGGCACAGTGCTGGGTGGCGATGGGTGTGAGTCCGGCGGATCGGGTGGTTGGCCTGGAGGAGTACGCGTTGGGCTCGTGGCCTGCCGTTTTATGGCTTCTTGGTAGGCCGGCTGCCCGGTAATCGGTGTTCCCCAGGGTGGGATATAGTCAACGGGTCCCCTCAACCGAAAGACATAGCCTCGGCCGGTCGGGCTGGTGGGGTCATCGTCGTTAATACCGTTGTGGTAAGCGCACAACATGGTCAGGTTGGGCGGATTGGTTTCCCCGCCCGCCTGCCAGGGAACGATGTGGTGGACCTGGCAGTAGTCCGCCGGTTTATTGCAGTCTTCGATCGCGCAGGTGGGGTGCTCTGCGCTGGCCATGATGCGTTGCTCGAGGCTGGCAAAGCGCGAAAGACGGTGCAGCCACACCGGGCCGATAGTGGGGTGGACCAGAGTGGCGTAGCCAGTTTCGGCGAACTTGTAGGTGAGAAACTCCGCGCCGCTCATGCGCCCACCGTTGGTGAGCTCGAGTTCGATGTCATCGCCGTCATGCCGGACGATTTTGTCGAGCTCATCGAGTGTAATCACGACGTTTGTTCCCACCGCCGGCCGCGAGCCCACGCCCTCCTTAAAGAAGACCTGACGGGTGGCTTCCAGGAGGTCGGTGGGGTTAATGGATTCCAAGGTGCTGCGCATGGTGGAGATGTTCAGCGCGGAATCAGTAACCGTGAGCGAGTACGGGCCGTTCTTGCGGTAGGTCAGCCGCACTCCAGGCGACGGCACGCGTTTTGGTTTGAGTTTCTTCAAACGTTCCGCCGCCACTGAAGGAACCCGTTCTGAAGGCGTGGATGCAAGTGTGACGCGCAAATTCCAGACGTCAACCTGCTTCTTTAGCTTGGCGGTATAAGACTCAATCAGGCTCAGCGTGGCCAGGTCGTGGCCTTGGCGTTGGGCTGCCAGGCGGGCGGTGCGTTGCTTGCCGGTGAAGCGGGTTTCGCCGAAATAGATGGCATGAAGCGACGCCAGCTCCGCCGCATCGCCGTGCGAGGCACCCAGCGCGCGCAAGCTTTCGGGTGCGCTGGTTGCTGCTTCCACCAGCGCAATCCCCGAGTTGCGAAGGCGGATGTAGGTTTCAATATCCCCCATGTGCACAGAGCCTAAAACAGGCCACGCGGCCCCGCAACCGGAGAAGAAAACGCCCTGCCTACAGGCTGTAAAGGGCAGGGGCTTGCCGGATGAAAGCCCATTCGAATGCACTCGCTCGCCCGTCACAGGGGAGTGCTGGGTGATGTAACTCAGGTGGTTCGCCGCGCGGCACAACGCGACGAATGGTTATAAGTTCACAATGCCAACTTATTCGGTGGTATGTTTGTTGAAACAAATGACCTAGTGGCCTCGCTCACGTTTGGGTGTCTAGCTTTAATGGCTGGATAAACGAATAAAAGCGGACCTGAATCATCACGTCAAGGAGGCGGGCATGAGCCGTGGGGATGAATCCAACCGGGAAGCAGGGGCGAATAGCGCCTCGCGCAGAATGCCGCACGAGGGGAGCGCTGCTGCCCAGAGTGCGGCAGGCCACGACAGCGAGGCCATGGGGTGGCACCGCGTCCTCGATTGGCGCCCCACGAGTACCTTGTCGCGCGTGCTCATCGTTTTTCTCCTCGTTGCACCCATCGTTATCGCAGGCACCATGATGTGGGCCATGTGGGACCCCTCCAAGTACATGCGCAACATTGACTTGGCGGTGGTGAATGAGGATGCGGGCGTCGAGAAGCAAGGCACCTACACAAACTACGGTGATCAGGTCGTGGAAGGCCTGATGGAGACGCAGTACCTGAACTTTGCCGAGGTCAACAAGGCGGACGGTGATGAGGGTCTGCTCAAGGGCAAGTACCTCATGGTCGTGACCATCCCGAAGAACTTCTCAGAGCAGGCCGTCACCATCATCAGTGATAAACCGGTCAAGCCGGAGATTCACTTCGCCACCAATGATTACTACGGCACGAATGGTTCGGTGATTTCCTCCAGCCTCATCCCGCAGGTGCAGACCAGCGTGGAGAATGCAATTTCCAAGAAGTATGCCGATCAGGTCATCGAGGGGCTGAATAAACTCAGCGATGGCCTGGGAACCGCAGCTGAGGGCGCGGGCCGGCTCGACGAGGGCGCGGGCAAGCTGCAGGAAGGCGGCGGGCGAGCGGTCGAGGGAATCGCCAAGCTGGACGCCGGTGCGGGCGATCTCAACAACGGTACGGGCCAGCTGCTCGACGGCACGACTCGTCTCAACGAGGGCGTGGGGCGCTTGAGCGGTGGTGCGGCGCAGCTGGATGATGGCGCCGCCCAGCTTGCCGACGGCTCCGACAAACTGCTCGCCGGCACTGGCCGCCTGGCGGATGGCGCGGGCCAGATCGATGGGGGCGTCAACCAGCTCACCGGGATGCTCATCCCGGTGCTCAAGCAGGCGCAGGCCGTGGCCCCGGCGCTGCTGCAGCTTGTCGACGTCCTCCGCGGCCTCGGCATGCACCAGCAAGCTGAGCAACTCTATTCCCTGGTCTCCAAGCTGGACCCGGCCGCCAGCGGAAACATGGTGGCGCAACTGGAGAAGCTTTCCGCCGGCACCGGCCAGCTCTACTACAACCTGTCCGATCCTAACTCGGAGTATCTCGGCGGCATGATGGCGCTCAATGACGGCGCGCACCGCTTGTCCGATGGATCGCAGCAGTTGCGGGCAGGCGTCGGCGAGCTGAGCAACGGTGCCGCCCAGCTGCAGGACGGAGCATCCCGCCTGCATGAGGGCACCGGCACGCTGAAGGACGGCACGAGCCAGCTGGCTGCCGGCGGCACGGAGCTCAAGGACGGCATGGACCAGCTCAAGGCAGGCTCCAATGAATTGGCCACCAAGCTTGCCGACGGCGCCGCCAAAGCCCCCTCCATCACCCAGCCGGATACGTCGGCGCAGAACATGGCCGTGCCCATCAACTTCACCTCCTCTAACCTCCACCCTGTACAGACGGTGGTCAGCCCGGTCGACCCGACCGAGAAGAACATCACGGGCGGCGCCTCCTTGCTCTTCGTGCTGGTCTTCGGCTTCCTCGTTATGCTGCTCCTGGCGATGACGCTGCCGTACTACCTGGGCCGCCGCGGGGAGACCGCTACGAGCCCGGTGCGCGGCATCCTCGCGGCCTTCGGGGTGGTGGCGGGCCTGAACTTCCTGGTCTTGGCCTTTATGGGTCTGATGTCCTCCACCATGGGCTGGAGCCCCGCCAGCTGGCCGATGATGCTGCTCGTCATCGCAGCGATTGCCGCCGTCGGCGCGGCGACCTACCAGTTCTTCCTCGTAACCTTCGGCCGCAAGATTGGTGCCGTCTTCGCCGTCGGTGCTTTTGCCTTAGGCGTCATGGTCTTCGGCGGCGTGTGGCCGGTGGCGGCTATTCCGCGGCCGCTGAGTTTGCTGCATCCTTTCCACCCGATGTCCTATGCAAAGAATGCCTTTACCCGAGCCACCGACGGCATCCACGATGGCACCTTCTGGGCGGGCATCGCGGTGCTCTTCATCGTGACCGCCCTGGCACTGGTGGCCTCCTGCGTGGTGTTCCGCGCCCGCCACCACGGCACGGCGCGCATCCTCGACGAGCACCTCTTCCGCGCGCCGGCGGTGGCCGGCGCCTAGAAGTCGTGTGCTGCGAGCCCGCCGGGGAGGTTGCGCAGCTCGATGCCCATGTCCGCGGCCAGATCGGCGTAGCGCAGGACAAAGCCAGCGCTGCGCCCGCCGGAGGCGCAGGCCACGTAGACCAGTTCGGAGCCGCAGGCTGAAAGCGCTCGGCGCACGGAATCATCGTCGGTGACCGTGTGCCAGGGCAGCGTTATCGTGGCACGAGGGAAGCCGGGGTCCTCGGAGATATCAAGGAGGGCAGCGTGGCCGGTGACAAGTTCCGGCGGCAGGATATGCCGGGCAGGTAGGGCAGTAACGAGGGGGCGGTCGGGATCGGCGCCCACCCGCAGCGTGCGGAAGCTTCCGGGGAGCGCGTCGTAGGAGGTTACGCGCCCGATCATGTCTCGATGTTCCGGGAGTGCGCCGAGCGTGGCGACCGCCGCGGTGGCCATGATCCCTGCGATCACCGATGTCGTCGCGCCCAGCACCCCGGCCGTCGAGCACTCGAGCGCCTCGCCGCTGGGTGGGGCGGGGAAGAGATCGCGCAAGCCCACCCCGCGCCCGTCGGCGGAGTCTTTCCCGGAGTGCCACAGCGCGGCTTGCCCGCCGTAGCGCAGCACGGTACCCCAGGCCAGCGGGGTAGAGGTGAGCTCGCAGGCATCGGCGACGAGGTATTTCGTGTCGAAGGTATCGGAGCCGTCGAGGACGAGGTCAGCCTCGGAACACAGGTCGAGAACGTTGGAGGAATCGAGGCGTTCTTTAAGTGCGGTGATGGTGAGCTCGGGGGAAATCTCGCGGGCGCTTGCGGCGGCTACTTCCGCCTTGGGCTTGCCGACGTCCCCCGCACCAAACAGCACCTGTCTGTGCAGGTTGCTGATATCGATGCTATCGGAATCAATAAGAGTGATGCGCCCAATGCCTCCTGCGGCGAGCTGTTGGATAGCCGGGCAGCCCAGCCCGCCGGCGCCGACGACAAGCACGTGTGCGGCATGAAGCCGCTCCTGGGCCGCATCGCCGAAGCCGGGCAGGAGGCGTTGACGTGCGGTTCGGGCAAGTTCGGTCTCACTGAGCATGATGGCAGTCCTTCTAGGAAGTGGGCTACAGGACCTGGTCCGCCCAGCTGGCCAGGCCTTCGAAGGTGGAGGAAGCCTGGGCGTGCTCGCGCTGCGGGATGCGCCCTGCACTTCGGGCAAGGCGGCCGGCCTCGACGGCATGGCGCATGGCGGTGGCCATCGCTTCCGGGTTCTGGCAGCGGTTTACAGCGCTGGCGAGCAGCACGCCGGAGCAGCCGAGCTCCATGGCGAGGGCGGCGTCGGAGGCGGTGCCGATGCCGGCGTCGACAAGCACGGGCACCGAGGCGCGCGAACAAATGAGCTCGAGGTTGTGCGGGTTGAGGATGCCCAGGCCGGTGCCGATGGGGGCGCCGAGCGGCATGACAGCCGCAGCGCCAGCATCCTCGAGGCGCTGGGCGGCCACGGGATCGTCGCTGGTGTAGGCCAGCACGGTAAACCCCTCGGCGGCAAGCAGCTCGGTGGCGTCGAGGGTTTCCACGACATCGGGCAGCAGCGTGTGCTCGTCGGCGATGACCTCGACCTTGACCCACGTGGTGCCCAGAGCTTCGCGGGCCATGCGGGCGGTAAGCACGGCCTCGCGGGCCGTGCGACACCCGGCGGTATTGGGCAGCGGCGCGATGTCCAGGCGGCGCAGCAGATCGAAGACGCTCTCACCGCTCTTGGTGCCGGCATGGCGGCGCATGGCCACGGTGGTCAGCTCGGTCCCGGAGGCAACGAGCGCGCGTTCCAAGGCTTCGTGGCTCGTGGCGCCACCGGTGCCCATGATGAGGTGGGAAGAAAAGGTGGTATCGGCGATGGTGAGCATTTAGCCTCCTTGGACGGCGGTGAGGATTTCCACGGCCGCGCCTTCGTTGAGTGGGGTGGTTTCCCATTGCGAGCGGGGAACGACCTGTTCGGCGACGGCCACCGCGGTGCCCTCAGGAGCGATGTCCTTTTCCTTGAGCAGCTGGGCGACGGTATCGGCCGCCGTGTCATAGGACTGGCCGTTGAGGATGAGGATCATTGTTGCTCCTTGAGGTGTCGCAATGGGTTACAGGCCGCGAGATCGATGCTGGCATCGGTTCCTTCGATGAGCTCGCGGGCACAGCGCGCGGCCAGTGCCGTGAGCAGGATGCCATGGCGGAAATAGCCGGTAGAGATGACGAGCCGCTCGCTGACGCGGCCAAGATAAGGAAGGTCATCCGGGGTGCCGGGGCGAGCCCCCGCGCTGGCCTCGAGGAACTCGCATTCTTCGACGGCGGGGAGGACGCGGATGGCGTCGCGAAGCAGCGCGTAGACGCCTCCGGCCTGCGCTGAGGACAGGGAATCCTCGCGGGTCGTAGCGCCGACGGCGAGGGTGCCATCGCCGCGCGGGATGAGGTAGATGGGGCGGTCCTCCACGAAGCCGCGCACGACTCGGGTCAGCAGCGGCTGCAGGTGATCCGGAACCCGCAGGCGCAGGATATCGCCGTACACCGGGCGCAGGTGCAGCGGGGACTGTTCAAGCCCAGCTGAGTCAGCCCACTCGATGTCGCGCGCGCCTAGTCCGGCTGCGAGCACAACCTGTTCTGCTTCGAAGTCGCCGACGGCCGTGGTGACCACTCCCGTTGCAGCATCAATCGATTGGGCCGCCGTACGGAAGAAACGCACGCCGAGTCCTTGGGCCGCGCTCAGCAGTGCAGCCGCCCATTGGCGGGGAAAGACCTGCGTGTCGCCCGGGATGCTGACGGCACCGGCCAGACGCGGGGACAGCAATGGTTCCGCGCGCCGGGCTTCACGCACGGTGATGCGCTCGACCTCCATGCCGTGGAGGGATTGATACTCGGCCAGCTCGGTGAGGTGCTGGGCATCCGCGCGATCGGCGGCGACGACGAGCGTTCCCTCGGCACGGTAGCCGGTGGGCACCTCTGTGTGTGCGGCGACCAGATCGATGAGCCCCGGATACCACGCGCCGGAGGCGCGCATGAGCGGGAAGAGCGGATCCTGCTGGTAGACCACCTCGGCGGCGGGGGCGAGCATGCCGCCGGCGAAGTGGGTAGCCCCGGAGGCTGGTGCCGGATCCAGCACCGTGACCTCGTGGCCCCGCGCGGCCAGTTCCACCGCGGTGGCCAGGCCGATGACGCCCGCGCCGATGATGACGGATGAATCAGAGCTAGTACTCATCGCGCACCTTCATCGAAGCCGGACAGCAGCTTGCGGCAGTAGGCTTCCGGGTCATCGGCATGCATGATGCCGCGCACGACAGCTAGGCCGGCCACGCCGGTTGCCGCAAGATCGGCAGCATCCTCGGCGGTAACATCCCCGATGGCCACGAGCGGTACGCGGGAGAGCTTCACCAAATCCGGGTAGGCATCAAGCCCCAACGGGGTGCGCCCGGAGTCCTTCGTCGGTGTGGCGCGGAACGGGCCGCAGCCGATGTAATCAATCAGGTCTGCTACCTCATTGGCGGCCTCGACCAACTCGCGCGTGCCGGTGGTCAGCCCAATAATCGCGTCCGGCCCCAACAACGCGCGGGCGGCGGCCACAGGCAGATCGTCCTGGCCGATATGCACGCCGTGCACCGGCTCGCCAGCGTGGCGGAGGGCGGCGGCGACGTCGACGCGGTCGTCGATAAGCACGCGCGTTTCTGGGTTGGCCTCGGCCACCGTGCGGGCTACGTCACGGCCCAAGTGGAAGAGGTCGCGGGCGGAAATCGGCTTGGAGCGCACCTGTACCACCCCGGCGCCGCCGCGCGCCGCTGCGGCAGCGATGCGCACGACGTCCTCATGCGAGCCCGCGCCCGTGACGAAGTAGCAGCGAAGATCAGGCATGTGCGGTCTCTTCTTCCTGATAGAGCTGTGAGCCCTGGGCCTTGAACTCCTCCGACATCTGCTTCTCGCCCGCGCGGGCAGCTGCGACGACCTCGGGATCGATGGCGCCCTTACCCGGGAAACTTGGCATACCAAGGGAGTCGGAGAAGGTATCCCGGATGTCCTGGCTGATGCGCATGGAACAGAACTTCGGACCGCACATGGAACAGAAGTGTGCGGTCTTCGCCGGCTCCGCGGGCAGGGTCTCATCGTGGTAGGCCTGCGCGGTGTCCGGGTCGAGGGAGAGCGCAAACTGGTCGTGCCAGCGGAACTCAAAGCGGGCCTTGCTCATCGCATCATCCCAGGCGCGAGCCCCTGGGTGGCCCTTGGCCACATCGGCCGCATGGGCGGCCAGCTTATAGGTGATGACGCCGGTCTTGACATCATCGCGGTTGGGCAGCCCCAAGTGCTCCTTCGGGGTGACGTAGCACAACATGGCCGTTCCTCCCATGGCGATGTGCGCCGCGCCAATGGCGGAGGTGATGTGGTCATAACCCGGCGCGATATCGGTGACCAGCGGGCCCAGCGTGTAGAAGGGAGCATCAGAGGCCCAATCCTGCTCCAGCTCGTTGTTTTCTTGAATCATGTTAAGCGGCACGTGGCCCGGGCCTTCCACCATGACCTGGACGTCGTACTCCCAGGCGCGCCGGGTGAGCTCACCGATGGTCTTGAGCTCAGCGAATTGGGCTGTGTCGTTGGCATCCGCCAGCGAGCCGGGGCGCAGGCCATCGCCCAAGGAGAAGGCGACGTCGTAGCGCGCGAAGATCTCACACAGCTCATCGAAGTTCTCGTAGAGGAAGGACTCCTTGTGGTGTGCCAGGCACCAGCCCGCCATGATCGAGCCGCCGCGGGAGACGATGCCGGTGACGCGGTCCGTGGTCAGCGGGATATACGGAAGCAGGACGCCGGCGTGGATGGTCATGTAGTCCACGCCCTGCTCGCACTGCTCGATGACGGTGTCGCGGAAAATCTCCCACGTCAGGTCCTCAGCTACGCCGTTGACCTTCTCCAGCGCCTGGTAGATGGGCACGGTGCCGATGGGCACCGGCGAGTTGCGCAGGATCCACTCGCGCGTGGTGTGGATGTCATCGCCGGTGGAGAGATCCATGACGGTATCCGCGCCCCAGCGCGTGGCCCAACGCAGCTTCGACACCTCTTCCGCAATGGAGGATGTCACCGCGGAGTTGCCGATGTTGGCGTTGATCTTGGTGAGAAACTTCCGCCCGATGATCATCGGCTCCGACTCCGGGTGATTCACGTTATTGGGCAGGATAGCGCGGCCACGCGCGATTTCGGAGCGCACAAACTCCGGGTCGCAGTGCTCGCGCAAGGCCACGAACTCCATCTCCTTGGTGATGATGCCCTGGCGCGCGTAATGCATCTGGGTGACACGCTTGCCCTCCTTTGCGCGCAGCGGCTGGCGACGCTCACCCTTCCACTCCTGGGAAGCGGCACCGCGGCGCTCGGCGGAGCGGCCATCATCGGCGAGGTTGCGGGCGCGGCCCTCATACTTGTCGACGTCCCCGCGCTCCGCAATCCACTCCGCGCGCAGCGCCGGCAGGCCTACCTCTGGCTCACACTCTGGGCCCCGGGTGCGGTAGACGCGGAAAGGCTCATTCGGGCCGGTGGGGGAATCATCCAACTGAATCTCGGTCTCGGGTACCTCGAGGCCGTGCTCCTGGATGGGGGAGTAGGAGTGCTTGGGATGAATCTCGCCGGAGTCGGTGGACTGGATGGGGTTATGGGTAGCCGTCATGGCTGCTCCTCTCTTCCTTCGCTGGTGCTAACCAGACAGGTTCAAACGGTGCAGGCGCGGTATCAGCGCCACTCTCAGCCCACTTCCCGTGGGCACCCGTGGGGTATCAGTGCGCCACCCACCTTAGAGCCCGCAGCGAGGAGATGTCAGGCGTTTGGCACAATTTGTTCTGCGGGGGTGGGGTATGGAAAGATAACGATGTTCTGTGTAATAGGCACGAACCGGTCAGCCGCCGCGAGGTGGCGCCAGGGTCCTCTGTCTTAAACTGAAAAGGAAAACACCAATGGCAAACCTCATTGACAAGGTTGATGCAGCTTCGCTGCGCGACGATATCCCGTCCTTCCGCCCGGGCGACACCCTTGACGTCAACGTCAAGGTGATCGAGGGCTCCACCGAGCGTACCCAGCTCTTCAAGGGTGTCTGCATCCGCCGTCAGGGCGCTGGCATCCGCGAGACCTTCACCGTGCGTAAGGTTTCCTTCGGCATCGGCGTTGAGCGTACCTTCCCGGTTCACTCCCCGAACATTGCCTCCATCGAGGTAGTCCGCCGCGGCCGCGTTCGCCGCGCCAAGCTGTACTACCTGCGCGACCTGCGCGGCAAGAAGGCCCGCATCAAGGAGCGCCGCTAATTTACAACGCGTCACAGCCCTCCGCTTCCCACCGATTCTTGTGGGTAAGGCGGAGGGCTTTGTGCTTTCAGCAGCCTCCGGCCGAGCCGCATACCGGGATGTCGGCGCGCATTGCTAGGATTTAGCCCGTGGAAAAAGAAAACGACATTACTGAAGGTTCCCAGGGCGTGGGGAAAGAGGCGTCGGAAAGCGCGGCACCCCCAGCTGAGGAAAAGAAGCAGATGCCTTGGTTGCTGGAGACCGCACTGGTGGTGGTTTCCGTGCTTGCGGTCGTCGGTGTTTTCCAAAACTTTGTGGGCCGGCAGTACGTCATTCCATCAGGGTCGATGGAGCCGACTTTGCATGGCTGTGAAGGCTGCAATAATGACCGCATTTTTACCGAGAAGGTCTCCTATTACGGCGACAAGAACCCAGAGCCCGGTGATGTCGTGGTGTTCAAGGGAACGCCGGACTGGGACAGGAATTGGGTATCGCCGCGCTCCGATAACCCGGTCATCCACCGCATTCAGGACGCGCTGAGCTACGTTTCGCTCACCCCGCCAGATGAGAACACCCTGGTCAAGCGTGTTATTGCTACCGGTGGCCAGACTGTGTCCTGCCAGGAGGGTGATCCGGCGGTGATGGTGGACGGCAAGCCCATCGAACAGGATTATGTGCAGGACCCGCCGACGTATCGCGTTGATGAGACCACCGGTTCCTACGCCTGTGGCGGCGCGTATTTTGGCCCCGTGACCGTGCCAGAGGGCAATATCTGGGTGATGGGAGATAACCGCACGGCTTCCGCGGATTCGCGCTATCACATGCAGGATGAGTTCCAAGGAACGATCCCACTGGAGAACGTCCGCGGCAAGGTCATGTTCATCTTCTTCCCCTTCAACCGCATTGGTGGAGTCGATGACCCGGACATCCAGTCCTAGGGGGCGCGATGTCCTCACGGCGCTAGCACTCACCTTCGTGGTGCTGGCGCTAATTCAGGCTTTAGTGGGGCGGATGTATCTCATCCCGTCTTCCTCCATGGAACCCACCCTGCATGGCTGCCCGGGGTGCACGAATGACCGCATTGCCGTGCAGAAGGTGAGCTATTACTTCAGCGATCCGCGCCCCGGAGAGGTTGTTGTGTTTGCCGGTCCGGATTCGTGGAACACGTCTTTTGAGGTCAAGCGGTCCCGCAATGTGGTGGTGCGCGGACTGCAAAACATTGGCGCCGTTGTGGGGTTGGTGCCTAATGGCGACAACATCCTGGTCAAACGCGTCATCGCTATAGGCGGCCAGACCGTGTCGTGTCGGGAAGGGGATCCGGCCGTCATGGTGGATGGCAAACCCACTAACCAGGACTTCGTTCTGGATCCGCCGGAGATTCCGATTGATGAACGCGTGGGATCGCAAGCTTGTGGCGGCGCCTACTTCGGCCCCGTTACCGTCCCGGAAGGCCATCTGTGGGTGATGGGGGATAACCGCACGAACTCCTTGGATTCGCGCGCGCACCTCGGGGATAACCTGCAGGGCACAGTTCCTGTTGAGAACGTGCGCGGCAAGGTCGCTGCCGTGGTGGTTCCGGTCAGCCGCGCGCAGACTATCGACGACATGCCGTTATAACCGCTATGCGCCGATTGAAACAGAAGAGAACCTATGAGGTCGCGCTCTCCAATGCAGGGCTCGGTCCAGTTGCAGGGGTGGATGAAGCTGGGCGCGGGGCATGCTGCGGGCCAGTGACCATTGCCGCGTGCATCTTGCCGGAGCGCATCCTGCCCGGCTTGGAACGGCTTGATGATTCGAAGAAGCTCACGCCGGCGGCTCGGGAAAAGCTGGAGCCGCTGATTAAACGCCGCGCGTTAGCGTGGTCGGTGGTGCACGTGGGGGCGAAGGACATCGATACCTTTGGCATCCAACACGCGAATGTGTCGGGGATGCGCCGGGCGGTGGCACGACTGGGGGTCCGTCCGGGCTACGTGCTGAGCGACGCCCTCTTCGTCCCCGGTCTGCCCGCCCCGCAGCTGCCGATCATCGGTGGTGATGCCGCCGCGCGATGCATTGCGGCGGCAAGTGTCCTGGCCAAGGTGTCCCGTGATCACCTGATGATGGAGCTGGCCAAGCAGTACCCGGGATATGCCCTGGAAAGCCATAAGGGCTATGGCACGGCAGTGCATCAGGAAGCTATCGCCCGGCTGGGGGCGACTCCTGAGCACCGCATGAGCTATCGCAATGTAGCTGACGCACATGCGCGATTCCTCGCGCGCGCCTGAAGCCTTATTCAGGACGCGGGAACTAAGCTGGTGCTGATTCTGTGACACCGTGAATCCGGGTAATTGTGAGCGAAGGAGAAGCACACCGTGAGCGCTGAGGAACTCGATAACTACGAGGCTGAAGTCGAGCTGTCGCTGTACCGCGAATACCGCGATGTGGTCAGCCAATTCTCCTATGTGGTGGAGACTGAACGTAGGTTTTATCTGGCCAACGCTGTGGAGCTTATTCCGCATACGTCGGGTCCGGACGTCTACTACGAGGTCCGCATGTCTGATGCTTGGGTCTGGGATATGTACCGCTCGGCGCGTTTTGTGCGCTACGTCCGTGTAATCACCTACAAGGACGTCAATATTGAGGAGTTGGATAAGCCGGATTTTGTCCTACCGGAATAGAGCTCTAGGTAAGTGATCTAGATATAAGTGGGTGGGGAACGCCATGTTGGTGACCCCGGACTAGTTATCCACAGATTTGCGGTGGCGAGGCATTAAGTCCTCGCCACAACGCAGTTAATGGGGTGTTCTGGAAGTGCCGTAAGGGGGTGTTCGGCACGGGAATTGTCTTGTGTCGTGCTTGCGGCGTGTTGTGTACACGTTCAATTCCAAGGAGCACCATAGTGACAAGAAATCTAGCAACCACTTTGCATTCACCGACCGTGGGCCAGTGCATCCGCCCGGCGGATGCACTGGGAAAAGCGGGGGAGAAATTTGCCGCTGACTTTTATCGTGCGCGCGGGGCGCAGGTCATCGCTGCGAACGTCCACTACCGCGTGGGCGAGCTTGATCTCGTCGTGCGTGAACCCGATGGGACCATTGTCTTTTGCGAAGTCAAGACGCGGGCAAACCGCAACTTCGGCGTCGCGGAAGCGGTAACCCCACGCAAGTTAGCGCGCCTGCGCAAGGCGGCAGCGCAATGGCTGAGTGCCGCGCGGAGTGATGGGCAGGCGTTGAGCAAGGTCCGTTTCGACGTCCTCGGGCTGGTAGCCACCGGGGCGAAGTCGGGGGAGGCGTTTGAGGTGGACTACTTCCAGGGAGTCGATCATGGCTCTCGGTAGGTGCGACACGATAGCGCTGGATGGGGTCCTGGCCCGGGTGGTCACGGTGGAGGCCAACGTTGGCCCCGGGCTGCCGGGGGTTCACGTGGTGGGGCTGGGGGATGCCGCAATCTCAGAGTCGCGGGATCGCATCCGTACTGCAGTGAGCAATTCGCACTTGCCGTGGCCCAAGACGAAGGTGGTGGTGTCCATGTCGCCGGCCTCGCTGCCAAAAGCAGGGGCGCACTTTGATCTGCCGATGGCCTTGGCAATTCTAGGAGCAGGCCAGGCGGAGAAAAGTCGTCTTAGCGGGGCGCTAGTCCTTGGTGAGCTGGGTCTGGACGGGCAGGTACGCCCGGTCTCCGGCATCATCCCAGCCATTCTGGCTGCGCGTTCACAGGGGTATGACACCCTGATCATTCCGGTGGGAAACGCTGCGGAAGCAGCATTGGTGTCCGGCATCACGGTACTCGTGGCTGAAACGCTGTGGGATGCTTTTGCGTGGGCGTGCGGGAGTGATTGCCTGCCGGACGCGCACCTCATTGCGCATGCGGCAGCGCCTGCGTGCGAGCAAGTCGCCGATTTCAGCGAGGTGGCAGGCCAGAAGGAAGCCAAGTGGGCGGCGGAAGTTGCCGCTGCCGGCGGCCACCACGTGATGATGGTGGGTCCACCCGGCTCCGGTAAGTCGATGATTGCCTCGCGTTTGCCGGGGATTCTGCCGCGCCTGAGTACAGAGCAAGCAGTGGAAGCCACGGCCATCCACTCGGTGGCGGGAGCCGTCGGCACCGCTATCTCGCGGGCTCCGTTCATTGCGCCGCACGCTTCAGTAACGAGGGCCGCGCTGATCGGTGGCGGCTCAGGGCGCCCACGGCCAGGAGCGGTGAGCTTGGCGCACCATGGCGTGCTCTTCCTCGATGAAGTCAGTGAGGTGCCTGCGCAGGTTCTCGATAGTTTGCGCGCCCCCTTGGAAGAGGGACAGGTGCGCCTGACGCGGGCGAGCCGGGAGGTTATCTTTCCCGCCCAATTCCAACTAGTGCTGGCTGCGAATCCCTGCCGGTGTGGAGCCGAAGAACCGGCGCGTTGCGAGTGCCGAGTATCAGACAGGATGAACTACTTGTCCAATTTGTCGGGGCCGCTGCGGGACCGCCTCGACATCATCGTGTCCCTGTCGGGGCAATCAGCGGTGCTCCAAGCGGAAGGGGAAGAGACCTCCGAGGTCATCGCCCAGCGCGTGGCCGCAGCCCGGGAACGCATGAAGGCGCGCTGGGAGGGTGACGGGTTGGGAAGCGTGGTCAATGGAGCAGTTCCGGCTTCATATTTGCGGCGCCACCGCCCAGCAGCGGAGTCTGCGATGATCATGCTCGCCGCCTACCTGGCGGAAGGGGAGCTGAGCCAGCGCGGGGTCGACCGTGTTCTGCGCCTAGCCTGGACGCTGGCAGACCTCGATGGCTCATCTCGCCCTGCGCTCGAGCACGTCAGCCGGGCGCTGGATCTCCGCGGGGCTGGGACGATCGAAAGGCTGGCGGCATGAGTGAGCTCAACCTATCGAGTAGCCGGCATACGTGGGCCTATCTCAATCGCGTGGTGGAGGGTCCTTCACCAACTCTTCACGGGCTGTTGACCCAATACTCGGCTGAGGAGATTGCTCGGGGAATCTACAAAGGAGAGGATTGGATTGGGCCCCTGAGGCAAGCCACGGCTTCGCGGCGTGAGTGGCTGCGGCAAGATGAAGACCTGGCTGTAGCAGATGCGCAAGGCGCTCGGCTTATTACGCCCGCGGACGCTGAGTGGCCCGGGGAAGAGTTCTCCCGTGCCTTCGGTTTCTATCACCAAGGGGTGGTTGATGCCCCGGCAACGTTTGATGACCAAGCAGTTCCACCGCACAGTCTGTGGGTACGCGGTGGAAACCTGCGCGAAGCGGTATCTCAATCTGTGGCCCTCGTGGGCACGCGCGCGGTGAGCAGGTATGGCTGGGAGGCTGCGTCACTCTTGGCGGGTGGCTTGGCGGCTCATCAATGGACAGCGGTGTCCGGCGGGGCAGTGGGTGTTGATACGGCGGTCCATGAAGCAGCCCTCGATGCGGGCGGACTGACTGTCGCTGTGGCGGCCTGCGGCATCGATATTTCTTACCCAGCGCGAAATGCGAAACTCTTTGACAGAATCGCCGAGAAAGGATGCATCGTGTCTGAATTCGCGCCGGGCACGCGGCCACAGCGATTCCGCTTCTTATCCCGCAACCGCCTCGTGGCGGCGATGACGAGCGGCACTGTGGTGGTCGAAGCGGGGTTCCGCTCTGGTGCTCTTAACACGCTGAATTGGGCGGAAGCGCTGGGCAGGGTTGCCATGGCCGTACCGGGGCCCATTACGACATCTGGTTCCTTGGGGTGTCATCAACGAATTCAGGATGGGCGCGCCCAATTGGTGGCGTCTGCGGATGAAGTTCGGGGGTTGGTCGGCAAAGCAGGGGAGGTAGATGTGGTGGGGCAGTATGAGCTCGAGTTTCAGCCGACTGCTGTGCAGCGCCTGTCCCGTAATGAGCTTCGGGTGTATGACTCCACTCCACCGGAAAGCGCGGAGGAAGGCGCGAGCGCTGAGGACATCGCGGCGGCCGCGGGAATGCGGGTGGCGTTGACCATTCACCTTCTCGTGGCGATGCAGAAGATGGGGGTGATTACTCGCTCGGGGGCGATGTGGCAGCGCACCTGAGTACACTCATGAGACATGAGTGGTGCAAGTGGTAGCGGTGAGCGGCACGTGGGCGGACAGCTGGACGAGGCGATCGAAGATTTCGCGGAATACCAGCGCATCGTCCGCGGCCGTTCCGACGCGACCGTTCGCGGCTATTGCTCCGACCTGCGCTTGCTGGCGACGGAGGTCCCGGACTTCTCAGCGTTCACATTGAATTCCCTGCGCGAATGGTTGGCCCACGCCGTTTCCGAGGGCAAGTCCCGCTCCACACTGGCGCGCCGCACCGCCGCGGTGCGTGCTTTTTCCACATGGGCTGCGCGTGAAGGCTATTTAAAAACTGATGTGGCGCAGCGTTTGGCCACGCCAAAGGTGGGCAAACACTTGCCGACGGTGATGTCGCCTTCAGCGGCGGGGGAGCTGATGGGCAATGCCGTCTCCGCCGATGAGATCCATTTCCTGCGTGATAGTGCCATGCTCGAATTCCTCTACGCCACCGGTGCGCGCGTGGCTGAGCTCGTCGGTCTCAACATCGGGGATATCGATGTGTCCCGCCGCACTGCCCGCGTGACCGGTAAAGGAAACAAACAGCGCGTCGTCCCGTTCGGCGATGCAGCTCACGATGCGCTTTGTGCCTGGTTGGAAACGGGCCGTCCCCAGCTTGCGGGTGATACGGAGGCGGTGTTCGGGGGGACCCGCGGCGGGCGTATCGACCCCCGCCAAGTCCGCCGTGTTGTCGAGCGCGCCGCGCAAGTGACGGGAACGCCGGGTTTGACCCCGCACGGATTGCGCCACTCGGCGGCAACGCATCTGCTCGAGGGCGGGGCGGATTTGCGTATTGTCCAGGAGCTGCTCGGGCATTCCTCATTACAGACCACGCAGGTCTACACGCACGTCTCCGCCCAGCGGCTTAAGGACGTCTACGCCCGCGCCCACCCACGGGCTTGAGGCGAATGACAGGTTCCCCAAGCAGGTCCAGCGGATTGATGTAATCCTCGCGTCCTTCAATCGCGCCCCAATGCAGCCCCGGATAGCCATCCACGGACGGGGCGAGCGTGCCAATCACGTCTCCTTCCTTTACTTTTTCACCTTTCTTGACCCGCGCAAACACTGGTTGATAGGTCGTGCGCAGGCCGTTCCCATGAGCAATTGATAGGGCCGGTTTGCCCGCGATCGAACCGGCGAAATATACGACGCCATCGCCGGCCGCGAGGACCACCCCGCCGACAGGCAGGTCCAGATCGACACCGCGGTGGCCCGCCATCCAGCGCTTTTCGGGAGGCTCGAAGCCACGCAAAACACGCGAAACGACAGGTTCCCCGGTGGTGGGGTCGACGTAAGCGGCGGCTAGGGGGACGTCGACAAGCGCGGCCCAAGCACACAGCAACACGGATACATAAAGAAGACGGTGACGCATGCCTCCAAGCCTGCGCGCTGACGCCACTTCAGAGAAGAGGCGTAGCCGCTGTTGTGGATAACCTGTTAAAGAAGAGGCCACTGTTGCGGTAGGGGAGAAGACCGTAGAGTCGTCAACAATCCTGCTGAGATAAATCAGGCCCGTCGTTTGGAATCACCATGTGTGCAGTACTAAGCTAGCCCACAGCAGTCTGTGCTCAAGCCTAAAAGGCTGGCGCATGGATTGACTACGCGCGGCGAAGCAGCCGCTTCCTGGGTTAAGGAAGAGGCAGTCTGTGGTTGACGTGGTCCCCGCAATAGTGGGGTGTTGACCAGGGCCTTCGTTGCTAGGGTGCGGAATAAAACACCGCACAATTTTTGCAAAACCGAAACAACATATAGAAAGCGAGCGAAACATGGCAGTCGTAACCATGCGCGAGCTCCTCGACGCTGGCGTCCACTTCGGTCACCAGACCCGTCGCTGGAACCCGAAGATGAAGCGCTTCATCTTCACCGACCGTAACGGCATCTACATCATCGACCTGCAGCAGACGCTGACCTACATCGATGAGGCCTTCGAGTTCGTTAAGGAAACCGTTGCACACGGCGGCACCATCCTCTTCGTTGGTACCAAGAAGCAGGCTCAGGAAGCCGTTGCTGAAGAGGCAACCCGCGTGGGAATGCCCTACGTTAACCACCGCTGGCTCGGCGGTATGCTCACCAACTTCCAGACTGTCTCCAAGCGCCTGAAGCGCATGAAGGAGCTGCAGGCTATGGATGCGGCTGAGGACGGCTACAAGGGCCGCACCAAGAAGGAAGTTCTGATGCTGACCCGTGAGCGCACCAAGCTGGAGCGCGTCCTGGGCGGTATCTCCGACATGACCAAGGCTCCGTCCGCACTGTGGATCGTTGACACCAACAAGGAGCACATCGCGGTCAAGGAAGCTCAGAAGCTTAACATCCCGGTCGTCGCCATCCTGGACACCAACTGTGATCCGGATGAGGTTGACTTCCCGATTCCGGGTAACGACGACGCCATCCGCGCTACCAAGCTGCTCTCCGGCATCATCGCCACCGCTGTGGAAGAGGGCAAGAAGGCTCGCGAGGAGCGCCAGCTGGCTCAGGCCAAGGAGGCCGCCGGCGACAGCACTGAGAAGGACGCCCGCGACGCCGCTGAGGCCGCTGCTGCGTCTGACCCGGCTTCCGCAGAGAAGTCTGAGGACGCTGAGAAGTCCGCAGAGTAATCTGCACACCTTAAGCCCCCGTACCGCACGGCCCACAGTGTCCGCGGCGATGGGGGCTTTTTCTCACGTGTTTTCTTAGCGTGCTAAGACGCGTGACACATTAAAGGGTTGAAAACACCACGCTGAAGGTTCTTCAGATTCTTCGCTGGGGGAGCTGGCGAAAAACTAGCACCCCCTCAACGCGACGTGGTGGTAGCGATTCCGCTACGCTGTTTCAACGAATACCGTTCAATTCCAAGGAGGATCGCTCCAACTATGGCGAATTACACTGCTGCAGACGTAAAGGCATTGCGTGAGGCCACCGGCTCCGGCATGCTCGATTGCAAGAAGGCTCTCGAAGAGTCCCAGGGTGACTACGACAAGGCCGTTGAATACCTGCGCATCAAGGGCGCAAAGAACGTGTCCAAGCGCGCCGAGCGTGAGGCCACCGAGGGCCTGGTCGCCGTTTCCGGCAACACGATGGTCGAGATCAACTGTGAGACCGACTTCGTGGCTAAGAACGAGGCTTTCAAGGCTTTTGCCACCAAGATCGCTGAGGCTGCCGGTGAGGCCAAGGTCAACTCCGGTGAGGAGCTCAACAACCTGGAGATCGACGGCAAGAAGGTCTCTGAGATCGTTGACGAAGAGTCCGCAAAGACCGGCGAGAAGCTGCAGGCCCGCCGCGCAGTCACCATCGAGGGCGACAACGTTGCTGTCTACCTGCACCAGCGTTCCGCTGACCTGCCGCCGGCAGTGGGTGTCCTGGTCTCCTACGAGGGCAACGCAGAAGGCGCTCACGCAGTGGCACTGCAGATTGCGGCCATGAACGCCGAGTACCTCACCCGCGAGGACGTTCCGGCTGAGGTCGTTGAGAAGGAGCGCGAGATCGCTGAGGCCACCACCCGCGAGGAGGGCAAGCCGGAGGCAGCCCTGCCGAAGATCGTGGAAGGCCGTCTCAATGGCTTCTACAAGTCTGTGGTTCTGCTTGAGCAGGCAGCTCTGTCTGACTCCAAGAAGACCGTCAAGCAGGTCGCGGACGAGGCTGGCACCACCATCACCGGTTTCATCCGCTACGAGGTTGGCGCTTAAGCTTTACTAGAGCTTTCGTAGCTAGGGAGTATTGCTCCGTAGCTGCGGTTTCTCCCTCCTCCTCTTCATCCCTGTGGCCGCCTGGCCTGTGGGGAAGAAGCGGGGGAGGGAGTTTGCTGTTTTCTGCCGCCCCTTAGGGTGGGGGTTGTGCGCAGCTGAATATATAAGAGCGCCTTCCTATGGTTAAGATGGAACGGAATTATTCGTGCGCTTAACTGAAGCGTCGCCATGCGTGAAGGAGACGATGAAGACCGTGACTAACCCTGAACCGAAGCGAACCGGATACAAGCGAGTCATGCTGAAGCTGGGCGGTGAGATGTTCGGCGGTGGCAAGGTCGGCATCGATCCTGATGTTGTAGAAAACGTCGCCCGCCAAATCGCCGAGGTGGCCGAACAAGGAACTGAGATTGCCGTCGTTATCGGTGGCGGTAACTTCTTCCGCGGAGCGGAGCTGTCCCAGCGCGGTATGGACCGCGCTCGCTCCGACTACATGGGCATGCTGGGTACAGTCATGAACTCCCTGGCGCTGCAGGACTTCCTCAAGCAGCAGGGCATCGACTGCCGCGTGCAGACGTCCATCAACATGGCGCAGATTGCGGAGCCGTATCTGCCGCTGCGCGCCGACCGCCACCTAGAAAAGGGGCGTGTGGTTATCTTCGGCGCCGGCATGGGCATGCCGTACTTCTCCACCGACACCACCGCAGCGCAGCGCGCGCTGGAGATTGGTGCAGAAGTCCTCTTCTTGGCCAAGGCTGTCGACGGCGTCTATTCCGCTGACCCGCGTACGAATCCGGACGCGGAGCTCTACTCCGAGATCACCCCGCGCGAGGTCATCGAGAAGAACCTCAAGGTGGCTGATGCTACGGCGTTCAGCCTGTGCATGGATAATAATATGCCGATTCTGGTCTTCAACCTCCTCACCGAGGGCAATATCAAGCGCGCCGTGAACGGCGAGAAGATCGGCACGCTGGTCCAGTCTTAGTACAAACGGGCCGCGACCTGCTACATTCTTTCCCAGTACTTTTGACTATTTCAAGGGAGTTGTAACCCTCATGATCGACGAGATTCAGCTCGAAGCTGAAGAGCACATGACCGCCTCGGTGGAGCACGCCCGCGAGCAGCTGATCACCATCCGTACCGGCCGCGCCAACCCAGCCATGTTTAACGGCTTGGTCGCTGAGTACTACGGTGTGCCGACCCCGATTACCCAGATGGCAACCATCTCGGTTCCTGAGCCGCGCATGCTGCTCATCAAGCCTTATGAGCAGTCCGTGATGAATGAGATTGAGAACGCAATCCGCAACTCGGATCTCGGTGTGAACCCGACCAATGATGGTCAGGTGCTGCGCGTTACTATTCCGCAGCTGACTGAGGAACGCCGCCGTGAGATGGTCAAGCTGGCTAAGAGCAAGGGTGAGGACGGCAAGATTGCTATCCGTAACATCCGCCGCCGTGCCATGGAGCAGCTGAAGAAGCTGCAGAAGGACGGCGATGCTGGCGAGGACGAGGTCATCGCTGCAGAGAAGGAAATGGAAAAGATTACTTCCGGCTACATCGAGCAGGTGGATAAGCTCGTCGCCAATAAGGAAGAGGAGCTCATGGAGGTTTAGCCTCCACACACGAGCTTTGACTTGCCGCCGCGCCAGGCACCGACCAGCACGGCGGTCTTTTCTGTGTAGAGCTTAAGCACCCACGACTACCTGAGGAGCATGCGTGAGCACTGAGCACCCGAGCCGGATGCCGAAACCCAAGAATTCCGCGGGCCGAGACATGCCCGCGGCGATTGCCGTCGGCGTCGGCTTGGGCGCGCTCGTCGTTTTTGCGGTGTGGGCCGGGCCCTTGGTGTGGTATCTCGTCGTCGCCACCGCAGTGGGCTTGGGCATGTGGGAGGTTCTCACCCGGTTGCGGGAGCACTCCTACTATGTCCCGCGCACCCTGCTAATCGTTCTTGGCCAAGCCATGGTGTGGGTCTCGTGGTTCCTCAACGCCCCGGGCCTCGTTGCGGTATATGTGGTTGCGGTTCTGGCGCTCATGTTCGGGCGCCTCTTCCACAACGGCAGGCACCGTCCGCCAATTAACTATCTCCGTGATATGTCGATGGGCATCTTCGTGCTGACCTGGATACCCCTCTTCGGCACGTTTGCCGCGATGCTTTCGCGGGTGGAGACGCCCTTTGCCTCGGGGGCGGCGTCGATTGTCGTGTTTATGCTCTGTGTCGTCGCCTCAGACACCGGTGGTTTCATCGCCGGCGTCATGTTCGGCTCGCATCCCATGGCCCCGGCGGTCAGCCCCAAAAAATCGTGGGAAGGCTTTGCCGGTTCGGTTGTTTTCGGAACCCTTACCGGCGCGCTTTCTTTCGCATTCCTGCTTCACCACAAGCCGTGGGTGGGCGCACTGATGGGATTGGGTCTTGTCTTTTGCGCCACCCTCGGTGACTTGGTGGAATCCCAGTTCAAGCGCGAGCTAGGCATCAAGGACATGTCTGCCTTGTTGCCGGGACACGGCGGCATCATGGACCGCTTGGACGGCATGCTGCCGTCCGCGATGGTGACGTGGGTGGCAATGAGCTTCCTTACCACCCTCGCACCTTAAGGCTTAGCGGCGAGCTTGCTTGCGCACCTGGCGGCGTAGCTCGAACATGCGCCAGCCGCCTACCAGGGCCATGATGAGCGCACCGGAGATAGCGCAGATGAGGTAGGTGACGCCGGCAGGGAACTGGACGGTCCAGTTAAGGAAGTTGAGCGGTACCTGGTGCTGGTTCTGCAGGATGAAAATGATGAGGACGATAAGCAGTAGGAAGCCCACGATCAGGGCGATCCACGTGCTGGCTGCGAAGGAGCCCTTCACCTTGCCATCATTTTTCTCCGCATAGTCCGAAGTTGTCGGAACCGGCTCTACTGACCCTTCGGTCGCGGGGGCTTCCGCGGTGTAATCATTCAGCGGCTCCTCGGCCGGAGTGGTGGAGGGGCGGAATTCCTCGGGGGAGTTTTCTGGATTCGTCATGCATCTATTAAATAGGTTGAGATGTCACTTTCGCCACTCCAGCAGAACTTAGATTGGATAATGTGGCCGAAAACGTGGAAAATGGGCTCTACCATGGCTGAACCACTGAAACTGAATTTCTCCGCTCCGCGGCGCGGGCTACCCCCGAAGCACTTCGCGGACCTGACCGAGGCCGAGCGCATTGAGGCGCTCGCGGAACTTGGCCTGCCCAAGTTCCGGGCAAAGCAGCTGGCCAAGCACTACTACGTCCACCACACCGCCGATGTCTCTGAGATGACGGATATCCCGGCCGCCTCCCGCGAGGCGGTGCAGGAGCGTTTGTTCCCCACGCTCATGGAGCCCATTCGTCAGACCTCTACCGATGATGGGGAAACCACCAAGTCCCTGTGGCGTTTGCACGACGGCACTTTGCTGGAATCCGTGCTCATGCGCTACCCAGGGCGCGCAACATTGTGTATCTCCTCCCAGGCTGGCTGCGGCATGGCCTGCCCGTTCTGCGCCACCGGCCAGGGCGGGTTGGACCGCAACCTGTCCACCGCGGAAATCGTGGAGCAGTTTAGGCACGCTGCCCGCCTCATGGAAGAGGAGGGCGGGCGCCTAAGCAACGTTGTTTTCATGGGCATGGGTGAGCCGTTGGCTAACTACAAGCGCGTGGTTCACGCGGTGCGCCAGATTACCGGCGCTGACCTCACCGGTTTCGGCCTTTCCCAGCGCAATGTCACGGTGTCGACGGTCGGCTTGGCTCCGGCCATCCGCAAGCTCGCGGATGAGGACTTGTCCTGCACCCTCGCCGTCTCCTTGCACACCCCGGACGATGAGCTGCGCGATACCCTCGTGCCGGTCAACAACCGCTGGCCGGTTGAGGAGGTCCTCGATGCCGCTAAGTACTACGCCGACAAGTCTGGCCGCCGCGTCTCCATCGAGTACGCGCTGATCCGCGATAAGAATGATCAGGATTTCCGCGCTGACATGTTGGGCCGGAAGCTGCATGCGGCTCTGGGCTCCAAGGTTCACGTCAATGTGATCCCGCTGAACCCCACGCCGGGCTCGGAGTGGGATGCTGCCCCGAAGGCGCGCCAGGACGAGTTCGTTCGCCGCGTCATCGCGCAGGGCGTGCCGTGCACCGTGCGCGATACCAAGGGCGATGAAATTGCTGCGGCCTGTGGCCAGCTCGCCGCCGACGAGCGTGAGAGCGCTTAAGAGCTCTGCTTACAGTTTCCTAACAATAGTTTCGCCGGAGGAGAAAGCATTAATGGTTCTTGATACCGTTAATGCTTATGACTCATCCTTATCGCGAGGACTTAGCGGCAGATCCACGCACCCAAGCTTTAGCGGTGCGCGATCTGCGCAAGTCTTTTGGTTCTCAGATTGCCGTCAACAGCCTCAACCTGGATGTACCGCGCGGTTCCATCTACGGAATTGTGGGTCCCAATGGCGCGGGCAAAACCACGATGCTGACCATGGCGTGTGGCCTCCAGCGCCCTGATGCCGGCCACAGCTTCATCGCCGGCCACAACGTGTGGGAGGAGCCCATCCCCGCCAAACAGGCCATGGGGCTGCTCATGGATGGGGCGCCGGTCTTTGACCGTCTCACTGGCGCTGAATACCTTCACTACCTCGGCGCCCTTCACAAGTTGGAGCGCTCCGAGTCGCTGCGCCGTGCGCAGGAGCTTCTCGACGCCCTCTCCCTCTCCGAGGCCGCCGATAAACGCATCGCGGACTATTCCGCCGGCATGACCAAAAAGATCCTCCTGGCCGGGGCCGTCCTGCACAACCCGGAGGTGCTTATCCTTGACGAGCCTCTGGAAGCCGTGGATCCGGTCTCCGGGCGCCTCATCCAGCAGATGCTGCGCGCCTATGCCTCCCGCGGCGGCACGGTTATCTTGTCCTCGCACGTCATGGAGCTCGTCGAGGGTCTGTGCGACCACGTCGCCATCATCAACGGCGGCCAAGTTATCACTGCGGGCCACGTCGACGATGTCCGTCAGGGCCAAAGCCTGAGTGATCTCTTTATCGCGGCCGTCGGCGGGCGGGACCTGGATGCCTCGAAGTTTGGGTGGCTGCGCTCGCCAGCGGCAGGTGAGGCTGAATGACATCCACTCTGTTCAGCCTTCATCGCACTTTGTGGTGGCGAAGCGTTTCTTCCAATCCGGCGACGCTCATGATGGGGCTCATGATGCTGATCTACGGAGCAATCGGCCTCTTTTCCATCGCAGCCATGGTGTATGCAGATATCACCACGCCCGGACACGGCTACCAAGCACTGACCGTCGGCGTGGCGGGCGGCATGCTCATTTACATACTCCTCGCTCTCTTTATGCCGGCGGGGGAGAATCAATTGAGCCCGACAACTCTGGGAGCCCTTCCTCTGACTCCCCGTGAGGTCCTTCCGGGCTTGTTCTTCTCCGGTCTGCTGACCACCCGCGCCATCATGTCGGTCGTCTTTTCCCTGGTGTATGCGATCATCGGCAGCATTTTCCTCATCCTGACAGGAACCGGGTGGGCTGCGGTGCCCTTCGTCGTGGGCATGGTGCTGTCGTGCGCGACGACCATCATCGTTGGCGAATGTCTTGGCCAAGTGGCTTCCGCTATCGCGGATTCCCAAAAGTCGCGCACCCAAATTGCGGCGATGGTGGTTATGGGCCTGCTGGTCTTTGGCATGCTGCAGGCACAGAGCGTCCTCGAGTCCTTGCCTCCGCTCGATTCGGTGGGCACCATCATGGCCTGGACCCCGTTGGGTGCCGGGGTGGGGTGGGCGCTCGCGCTTGCCGACGGCCACCTCATCACCGCCCTATCCCAACTCTTGATCGCGGTGGCCAGCCTTGTCCTGCTGGTATGGGCGTGGTCCCGTCAGATAGGCGGCCTCATGCGCAACCCCGGAACAGGCGGTGACGCAGCCAGCGAAGTGACGGGCAAGGGTGTGTCCAAGTTGGAGTTGGGCGCCTGGTCTTATTCCAGCCCGGCGGCGATGGAATACTCTCGCGCACTGCGTTATCTCACCCGCGATAAGCGGCAAACCGGCATGCTCTACACGATGCCTTTGTTTGGCGTGCTGACCCTATATCAGTTGTGGAAGGGCGATGATTTCACCGCCTATTTCATGCTGTGCTTCAGCGCGATCGTGCTCTCTTCGCTCTTGGCTAATGATTATGGCTTCGATGGGCCATCGAATTGGGTCCACATGGTGGCTCCGGTTGCTCCGCGCACCATCCTTCATGCGCGCCACCTCGCACACGTCACTATTCCCTTGATCGGGTTTGTGCTGCTTGCCGTAGTGGTACTTGTCTTTAGCGACAACTTCACCTTGGGCATGTTGTGCACAGCTGTGGCTCTAGGCGTGTTCATTTCCACGGCGGCGGTGGGCTTGGGACTGACCGTGCTTAACCCTTATCCCTTGTCAGCCCCGGGACAGAACCGGTGGAATGACAAATCCGGCTATTCCGCTGGCGCTTTCTTCACGGCGTTCGTCGGCATGATGCTGGTCTGGGTGCCCGCGCTTCCCGGCATCGTGGTTTCTGCCCTCAGCTATGAGCGCGGCGGCTGGCTGCTGTACGCCGCTGTGATAGTTTCTCTGCTGGTTCCGTCACTTGTCTACGCTGCTGTCTGGCGCTTCGCCGGAAAGAGGGCGCAGGAGCGAACTCCGGAGATTTACGCCACGGTAAACCGTTACGTGAGCTAGGGGGGGAAACAGATAGAACAAAAGCTCCCTTCCATGTGCAGTTCATTCATGAACTGCGGGAAGGGAGCTTTTGTTTACAGCGAAGAAGCTTTAGTTAGCCACCGGCTTGGCAGCGTGGCGGCCGTCGGATACGCCGCGGAGGTGAGCAACGCGGGAGGGCTCAATGTTGAGGGCGCGCAGCTCGTCATCGGTCAGGGAAGCGTAGACGTTGCCAACGGTCTTCTGCTCGTATGCCCAGTCCGGCTCCTCGTGGCCCACCGGCTTGTTGCGGGCAGTCAAGGTGCGTACCTGGGAGAGCTTCGGCTGCAGAGCGTAAATGACCAAGCCGAGGGCGATGAGGACTGCCAGGGCGATAAGCCAGACCGTCTCTACGTGGCCCTTGTGGTTACCAAAGTTATAAGCAAGCAGGAACGCGACGGACGTCCAGCCGGCGATCTGTACGCCCGAGCGGCTGATGCGGGACCAACCGAAACCTGCGGACGGGACGTCATCGGTGGATACGCCGTCGAAAACCTGCGATGCCGGCTTGTGGGAAGACACTTGCTCTCCTTTGCGTGTACATGCGGCCCGCCCTGGTTAGAACTAGTTGCGTGAGGCGAGCGCACGAAAATGCCAGTTATTCTGTGTAGTAGTTTAAATGATTCAGCCGATTACCGCGATTAAACACCCCCGCCTATCGCTATCGGAGCGCACAGGACTCCGACTAGGGGTGACCGGCTAGGGTTGAGAGGGTGAGTACCCAACGCATTCTTATTCTCGGCTCTACTGGCTCGATCGGCACCCAGGCTCTGGACGTTATCGCGGATAACCCGGATAAGTTCACAGTCGTAGGCATTGCCGCTGGCGGTTCCAACCCGCAGCTCATTATCGAGCAGGCTCGTGCCCTCAACCTTTCGTTTGACCACGTGGCCGTCGCCAAGCCCGATGCGGCACGCACCGTCTCCGAGGCCCTCGGTGGCACCGTGCTCTCCGGCCCAGATTCCGCAGAGCAACTGGTCCGGGCCATCGATGCGGATAAGGTCCTCAACGCGCTCGTCGGTTCAATGGGCCTAGCCTCCACGGTTGCGACTTTGGAAAAAGGTGAGCTTCTAGCGCTAGCGAATAAGGAATCCCTCGTCGCCGGTGGCTCCATCGTGACCCGCCTGGCGGGGGAGGGTCAGATCATTCCGGTGGATTCCGAGCATTCCGCCATGGCGCAATGCTTGCGAGCGGGCAGTGATGTGGAGCTTGATCACCTTGTGCTCACCGCCTCCGGTGGTCCCTTCCGAGGCTGGACCCGCGAGGAGATGTGGGATGTCACCCCGCAGCAGGCTGCCCAGCACCCAACGTGGTCGATGGGGCAGATGAACACCCTGAATTCCGCCACGCTGGTCAACAAGGGCTTGGAGCTCATTGAGGCCACGCTGCTTTTCGACGTCTCCCCAGAGCGCATCGAGGTCACCGTCCACCCCCAGTCAATCGTCCACTCGATGGCGACGTTTACCGATGGCTGCACCATCGCGCAGTGCTCGCCGCCGTCGATGAAGCTGCCGATCTCCCTGGCGCTGGATTGGCCGCGCCGCGTGCCGGGTGCCCAGCCGGCATTGGATTTTTCCACCGCGCATGACTGGCACTTCGAGCCGCTGGATGATGAGGCCTTCCCGGCCGTTCGCTTGGCGCGCGAGGTGGCCGCCGCCGGAGGTACCCATGCAGCCGTATATAACGCTGCGAACGAGGAGGCAGCGGCTGCCTTCTTGGCAGGGCGCATTCACTTCCCGGAAATTGTTGACGTTGTTAGCCACGTCGTGGGTGAGGCCTCGGAGTTCGCTGGTGTACCCTCTAGCGTCGATGATGTCCTCGCCGTGGAAGGCGAGGCCCGCCGTCGCGCCAACGCGATGGTGGATTCGCTCGCTCGTTAGAAAGCCCCCTAATCTATGGCAAATGTCCTCGGCATAGTTCTCTTCGCCTTGGGGATCGGCATCACCGTTGCCCTGCACGAGGCCGGTCACATGTTTAGCGCTCGTGCCTTCGGCATGCGTGTGCGCCGCTATTTCATCGGCTTCGGTCCGCGCGTTGCGTCCTTTACGCGTGGCCACACCGAGTATGGCCTCGCTGCCTTCCCGGTGGGTGGTTTCTGCGATATCGCAGGCATGACAGCGCAGGATGAGTTCCTCACGGAAGAGGAAAAGCCCTATGCCATGTACACGAAGCCGGCGTGGCAGCGCATCATCGTGCTGGCCGGCGGCATCACCGTCAACCTGCTTTTAGGATTTATTATCCTGCTGCTCATCGCCATGACGACGGGCTTGCCCAACCCAGACGCGGATGTGCGCCCGCGCGTTGGCGAGGTGTCCTGCGCGGCGAATCAGAAGGCCGATGGCGAATTCGAACCGTGCCAGGGAGTAGGCCCTGCTGGTGAGGCGGGCGTGGAACCTGGGGACATCGTTGTTGCGCTGAACGGCGAGACCATGGACTCCTTTGCGCAGCTTCGTGATACCGTCATGACCCACCCCGGCGATACTGTCACCCTCAAAGTCGAACGCGATGGCGAGCCGCGTGACTTCGACATCACGCTTGCTACGGTGACTCGACTCAACGCCGAGGGGCAACTGGTGGAGGTCGGCGCCATCGGTATGAGCAACCAGATTATCGATATCAGGGAGACCTACTCCTTCGTCGACGCCTTCCCGGCGACCGCCCGCTACTCGGGCTATGCGCTCGACGCCACGGTCCAAGGAATCGCCCAATTCCCAGCCAAGATCCCGGGCGTGGTGGCCTCCATCTTTGGGCAGGAGCGCGATGTTAACGGACCAATGTCTGTGGTGGGAGCCTCCCGGGTGGGCGGCGAGTTGGTCGAGCGAAGCCTGTGGTCATCCTTCTTCATGATGCTGGCCACCCTCAACTTCTTCCTCGCGCTGTTTAACCTCATCCCACTCCCGCCGTTCGATGGCGGCCATATCGCCGTCATCATTTATGAGAAGATCCGTGACGCCCTGCGCCGCCTCATGGGCAAGGACCCGAAGGGGCCCGCGGATTACACCAAGCTCATGCCGGTGACCTATGTGCTGGCTTTCCTCCTCATGGCGGTGGGTGCTCTCATCATGATTGCGGACGTGGTTAACCCAATTCGGCTGTTTGGCTAGTGATCCACCTGCGGTGCGCGGTGCTAGAGTAGGGGCGTTAAAACCCAATTAGCAAGGAGCACACATGTCGACCCCTATTGGTCTTGGAATCCCCGACGGCCCGCCTCCCACCCTGGCGCCGCGCCGCAAGACGCGTCAGCTCATGGTTGGCCAGGTGGGCGTGGGCTCTGATCACCCGATTTCAGTGCAGTCGATGACCACGACGAAGACGCACGACGTCAACGCCACCCTCCAGCAGATTGCACAGCTGACCGCGAGCGGCTGCGACATCGTTCGCGTTGCCTGCCCGAAGACGGTTGATGCGGAGGCTTTGCCGGCGATTGCGCAGAAGTCCCCGATCCCGGTGATTGCAGATATCCACTTCCAACCCAAGTACATCTTTGCCGCCATCGATGCCGGCTGCGCTGCGGTGCGCGTCAACCCGGGCAACATCAAGGAATTTGATGGCCGCGTTAAAGAGGTGGCGAAGGCCGCCGGCGATGCCGGTATCCCGATTCGCATCGGCGTCAACGCGGGCTCCCTGGATAAGCGCATCATGGAGAAGTACGGCAAGGCCACCCCGGAGGCTCTCGTCGAGTCTGCGTTGTGGGAGGCCGGCCTCTTCGAGGAGCACGGCTACGGCGATATCGCCATTTCCGTCAAGCACAACGACCCCGTCGTCATGGTGGAGGCCTACCGCCAGCTCGCCGCTCAGTGCGACTACCCGCTGCACCTCGGTGTCACCGAGGCCGGCCCGGCATTCCAGGGCACCATCAAGTCTTCCGTGGCTTTCGGCGCCCTGCTCGCCGAGGGCATCGGTGACACCATCCGCGTGTCCTTGTCGGCGGATCCGGTCGAGGAGATCAAGGTCGGTGACCAGATCCTGCAGTCCCTCAACCTGCGCCCGCGCAAGCTCGAGATTGTTTCCTGCCCGTCCTGTGGTCGCGCACAGGTGGACGTCTACAAGCTCGCCAACGAGGTTACCGAAGGCCTCGACGGCATGGAGTTCCCGCTGCGCGTGGCCGTCATGGGCTGCGTGGTCAACGGCCCGGGTGAGGCCCGCGATGCCGACCTCGGCGTGGCCTCCGGTAACGGCAAGGGCCAGATCTTTGTCAAGGGTGAGGTCATCAAGACCGTTCCCGAGTCCAAGATCGTGGAAACGCTCATCGAAGAGGCAATGCGCTTGGCAGAAGAGCAAGGCCTGGAAGCCGTGGAGGGCGCCAAGGCTGAGGTCCGCGTTACCAAGTAACCCACCTGCGGTGTGGGGCGGCCGTCTAGCCGCCCCAGGCTGCTACGCTGCCCAAGCATGAAGAGGTTCGTGGCGCTGCTCGGTGCGGCAGGTATCGCGGCGTCGTCATTGGTGGGATGCACCCCCAAGCCGGTGTCCGCACGTCCAGTCGCTGAGCAATTCCTGGAAGACATGGAAACCCGCAATAATGAGGACTTGGCGCAGCTTGTCGATGATGGCAGCACAGCTACGAACACGCTTGACGCAACCTTCGCGGGCCTGCAAGCGGAGGGGCTCGACGTCGAATTGACCGGGGTTGATCAACAAGAGGCCCAAGCCACCGCGCACTATTCGGTGACGTGGACCCTGCCTCGTAATCGTTCCCTGCGCTATGACACCTCGATGGCCTTAACGCGCAAGGAGAAAGACTGGACGGTGCGCTGGCAGCCCAGCATCATCCACCCCGATCTCGGCGCGCACCAACACCTCGAGTTGCGCTCAATAGCGCCAAAACGCGCCGGCGTGGTCTCCTCCGATGGGGTGGAGCTCATGTCTCCGGGTTTGCAATACCGGCTGGTCGTTGACACCGACGCCGTTTCCGATCTGCGTCCCGTAGCCGCAAAGGTGTCCGGTGCGTTGAGCCAAGCTCGTCAAGAGGATGATTCCATCCCGGAGATTGACTCTGGTGAACTTGCCAAGAACCTCGAAGAGGTCGATGGCTCTTACTCGGTCGCCATGCTCAACGAGGGACAGGCAGCGCGGCTGCGCCCAGTTCTGGAGAACCAGAAGGGGATTCGCTTTAACGAGGAACCGGCGCTCATCACGCGCGATACCGGCTTGGCCCCGGACATCCTCGCCCGCGTGCGCTCCATGGTCTCCGAGGAGGTCGACGGAACAAATGGATGGTCCGTTTCTGTTGTCAACGAACACGGAGCCGCGCTTTCCGACGTCGAGCATCACGAACCCGAGGCGGCTCCGTCCATCAAGGTATCGCTGGACTATGACGTCCAGCGTGCCGCGCAAGAGGCCGTTAACCTGCGCCCCGAGTACGAAGCCATGATCGTGGCCATGCGCCCCTCCACGGGAGAGATACTTGCCGTGGCTCAAACCCCGGAGGCGGATAAGAAGGGCGATATTGCCCTCCAAGGTCAGTTCCCTCCCGGTTCGGTGTTTAAGATCATTACGGCCTCGGCGGGCGTCGACAAGCAAGGCCTTTCCCCGGACTCCATCGTGCCGTGTCCCGGAACCATGGACCTGTATGGGCGAACGGTGACCAACTACAACGGCTTCTCCCTGGGCTCGGTGCCGCTGCGCCAAGCCTTCGCGCAATCCTGTAACACCACCTTCGCGCAGATCTCGACGGACCTGCCGAAGGGAGAGCTGCGTGATGTGGGCAAGCAATATGGCTTGGGCATCGACTATGAGGTGCCGGGGCTGTCGACGCTTACCGGCTCCGTCCCCGAGGGTGAGACTCCTCTGGAGCGCACGGAAGCTGGCTATGGCCAGGGCCTCGACCTTGTTTCTCCCTTCGGCATGGCGCTTGTCTCTTCGACGGTTGCGGCGGGCAAGACCCCGACGCCGACGCTTATTGAGTCACGTGAGACCAAGGTGTCCGAAAAGGTCCCCGCGCCCAGCGAGGAGACCTTGACTCAGGTGCGGGACATGATGCGCCAGGTGGTGGCAAGCGGTACCGCCGCAGGAATGCAGGCCCAGGGCACTGTCTATGGCAAGACCGGTGAGGCGGAAATCAATGGCGGCTCGCACGCGTGGTTCACCGGATTCCGGGATGATGACATTGCGTTTGCGACGCTCGTCGTCCTGGGCGGCGGCTCGACGATTTCGGTCAACATCACTGATAATTTCTTGCAGCGTCTGGACGCCCTTCGCGCGGAAGGCCATGGCGAGGTTGCTCCCGCACAAGAGCAGTAGCGCGCTCTCATAAACGCGCCAATGGTGCTCTTTGTCGGGTGCTGGGCAAGAGGGCTACCATGAGTAGTTATGACTAAGCGCGCGATGCTGAAACAAGAAAAAGATACCCCAATCCGCAAGGTACCGAAGGATATTGAGCGCCCCGAGTACGTGTGGAAGGACACGGTTCAGGAAGCCCAGGGCGAGCCATTCGTGCAGACCCCGGAGGTTATTGAGGCCATGCGTGAGGCCTCCCGGATTGCCGCCAACGCCCTCCAGGAGGCCGGTAAGGCTGTGGCTCCTGGTGTGACCACGGACGAGATTGACCGCGTTGCGCACGAGTACATGTGTGACCACGGCGCATACCCATCGACGCTGGGATACCTGGGGTTCCCGAAGTCCTGCTGCGTCTCCCTCAACGAGATCGTCTGCCACGGCATCCCGGATACCACGGTGATTGAGGACGGTGACATCGTCAATATCGATGTCACTGCGTTTAAGAATGGTGTCCACGGCGATACCAACGCTACTTTCCTTGCTGGCAACGTCACCGAGGAGCATAAGCTGTTGGTGGAGCGTACCAAGGAAGCGATGATGCGCGGCATTAAGGCCGCTAAGCCGGGCCGCGAGATTAACGTCATCGGACGCGTCATTGAGTCCTACGCTCACCGCTTTGGCTACAACGTGGTCACTGACTTTACTGGCCACGGCGTGGGCCCCACCTTCCACAACGGGCTCGTCGTGCTGCACTATGATTCAATGACCTACCGCGACATCCTCGAGCCCGGAATGACCTTGACCATCGAGCCGATGATCAACCTGGGCTCGCTGGATTATGAGATCTGGGATAACGGCTGGACCGTTCAGAACACCGATGGAAAGTTCACCGCCCAGTTCGAGCACACCATCGTGATCACCGATGATGGCAATGAGATTCTCACCCTGCCGGATGAGGCCTAACGTTTAAGCGCCGAGCGCTTAAACATTGCCAGAACGAAACAAAGGCCCTCCGCGTCCCGTGTGATTCACGGTGAGGCGGAGGGCTTTGTGTTGCCAGTAAAGAGCGCTAACTAGAAGGAGGCGTTCTTGATGGCCTGGCCAACGTAGTCCGGAATAACGCCGGAGTACACAGCGTAGTTGTAGGCAGCAACAGCGGAGGAAACAGCAGCAGCGGCAACCATAGCGATGGTGCCACCGCGCCAGAGGTCCAGCCACTGCGGAACCTGGGACGGGTTCTTGGTGGAGCCGAAAGCGTCGGCGCCGTTGCCGGTGATGTTGCTGTCGGTCACGCCACCCAGCTTGGAGGAGAGTGAGCCCTCGCCCTCAGAGGAGAGTGCGGAGGACATCTCGGAGGAGGTCGCGTCCTTCTGGAGCTCCTCCTGAACCTGCTGGTCAGTCAGGCCGGAGCCAGGAACAGCTTCAGCAGCGGAAGCTACGGTGGTGCCAGCGAAGGCGACAGTGACGGCGGTTGCAGCAGCAACGGCGGCGGTGCGGAAATTACGCATCTTGAGTGGAGCCTTTCAAAAAGTAGTGGGGTAGAAGAGTGGGGAGGAGAACTACATGCCGAACTTGAGGTAGTTCAGCGCCGGGCCAACCAGACCACCGGCGATGGTGATGATGGTGGCGACGATGCCGATGCCAGCGAGGGCCTGCGCCCACTTCGGCTCGCTGGAGATGGAAGAGTTCTGGCCGAAGATGTTCTGGCCGTTGGCTTCCTTGTCAGCCTCGAGCGCCTTGCCCAGTGCGGAGGAGCCGCCTGCCTTCTGGGTGCCCTGCTGCTCACCAGCAGATGCGGAAGAGTTGGAAGCGGAATCGTTGCTGCTGCCTTCTGCAGCGGTAGCAACGGTGGTGCCGCCGAATGCAACAGCGAGAGCGGTAGCACCGGCAATGGTGGCCTTGCGAATGCGCATAGTGTGAATCCTTTTAAACCTCGTAGGAACTGGAGTAACTATAGGGTGCCCCAAGTCACTTGAGCGATTCTAGCGTAAACATTGGCAGGATTCACTGGAACGAAACCATTCTTAGGTGATTACTACGTGAGCCCGCCAAAATCCACTGCGGGGCACACATTTGCAACAAACCGCTCAGCTAGGCTTAAGACAGCGAAAAGATTCCAACAGCTCACCAAAAGATAGCTAAAGCACGCAAAAGCGCCCATCCTCACAACAAGAGGATGGGCGCAAATGAAGTCCGCTGAGTTAGTCAGCGTACCCGCAACTTAATTAGCGGCGGAAGATCGGATCCAGCACGTGTGCCGGAACGATGTTGTTGTACACAGCGAAGTTGTAGGCAGCGATCAGGGCGCCTGCAATAGCGGTGCCGAGAGCAGCGTAGGTGCCCTCGCGCCAAGCCTTAGCCCAGGTCGGGTTGGTGGTGTCATCAGCGGTGTTCTTGCCGAAGAGATCGGCACCAGAAACGCCGGTGTCAGCGTCGGTAGCGTCGCCCCACTTGGAGGACAGGGTAGCCTTCTCGTCCTCGTTCTCCTTGACCTTGTCGTGAGCGGAGGAGAGCTCGGAGGACAGGGAGGTGTTTTCGGTCTCGGTGTCTTCAGCGAAAGCAACAGAGGTGCCAGCGAAAGCAACGGAAGCAGCGGTTGCAGCAGCAACAGCGGCGGTGCGGAAGTTACGCATGAATTTTAAGCCTTTCGGAAAAAGTGTGTGAGGGAGACGTCTTAGAAGGACGGGCCGTGGACGAAGAAGTTGTAAACAATGCCGATCAGGCCAGCGACGGAAGCGACAGCGCTAGCAATGCCCAGACCGTAGAAGGTCTTGGCCCAGGTCGGCTGCTTCTCGAAGGTATCGAGGTTGCCGTTCTCATCCTTCTTTTCCGGGTTGTAGTCGGTCTTGGAGGAGCCGAAGATGGCACGGCCGTTAGCCTCAGCGCCGATGTTATCCTTGTCATCAATGTTGAACCAGCTGCCAACCTTGGAGGACAGGGAGCCGCCCTCCTGGTCGTAGGGCTGACCGGTCTGTGCATCGTCGATAGCTTCGGTGGTGTTGGAGCCGTCGAAGGTGGCTGCGGTTGCAACGGTGGTGCCGCCGAAGGCAACAGCGAGAGCAGTAGCGCCGGCGATGGCTGCATTGCGGATACGCATATCAAAAGTCCTTAGTGTCGTACGTGCAAAGCCTCCAGAATGGGAGGCTTTGATTTACAGGGATAGGGATTAGTTTGGTATCCCCAAAACACACTGAGCCGGTAGAGAGTATCGGCTCGTTCCGGTGTCCGTAATTAACCTAGCCAACGGTCAGGCAAAATGCACGTCAGTTTGAGCCTTCTTTTAAGCCTTGCCGGGTATCGCCCCCGAAATGGGGGAAATCCTTAAAGGTTGCTGGCAGATGTTGCTGGCGTTAAGAGGTGTTTGTAGTGGGGTTCAGGGCTTTTGGTGAAATTAGTTCAACGACAATGTGAAAAATGTCACTCACTCCGATGTAACTTTCACTCTAGCCACTCTAGTCCCAAAACGGCGTTTTCCACTACTTCTGGTAGTGCCGGGTGGATCCAATACTGAGAGCGGGCGAACTCGCGCATATCGAGGCCGTAGTTCATGGCAGTGATCAACTGTTGGATAAGCGTGGACGCCTGCGGACCCATTAGGTGGGCGCCGAGAAGCTTGCCGGTGGCCCGATCAGCCACGAGCTTGCAGATGCCCGTCGAATCCTCCATGGCCCAGCCATACGCAACATCACCAAAGTTCTGCACCTTCACCGTGACGTCGTAGCCCTCTTCGCGGGCCTGTGCCTCAGTAAGTCCCACCGTCGCAATTTGCGGGTGGGTGAAGACAGCAGCGGGGACGTGCTCGTGTGGCATGGGCTGGAGGTCGTCAGGGTGCAACAGGTTATGCTGTACTGCTCGTTGCTCTGCGTTGGCCACGTGCTTGAGCATGTAGGGAGACGAGACATCGCCGAGCGCCCACACGCCCTCACACGTGGTGCGGCCAAACTCGTCGACCTTGATGCGCCCGTCCTCCTGCATTTCAATGCCGCTGGCAGAAAGATCCATCTGGTCGCCGTTGGGCTGGCGGCCGGTGGCAACGAGGATGGCTTCTGCCTCCACGACGTCCCCGCTATCCAAGGTAAGGCGTACGCCGTCCTCGGTTTCATCGAGTGCAGTGGCGGTGCCGATGCGGACGTCGAAGCGCTTGCGTGCGAGGTCGTTGAAGCGGGTACTTAGGTCCTCATCGAGGAAACGGAGGAATTTCTCCGAGCGGTTGACCACGGTGACTTCGGTCCCCAGGCCGTCGAAGACGTGAGCAAACTCCATGGCGATATAACCGCCACCGACCACGATGAGGCTGCGCGGCTGCTTCTCAAGCCGCATGATGTCTTCATTGGTGTGAACCGGGGCAGTGGCGCTGGCATAAGGCTCAGGAAGCACGGGACGTGAGCCGGTAGCAATGACAATAGTGTCACCGGTGATGATGTCCTCACCCGTCTGCAGGGTCTTCGGCCCGATGAACCGAGCATGCTGATCAAAGACTGTAATATTGGGCGTTTCCTCGCCACGGCGGTACGCCTCGCCGCCCCGGGCAATCTGATCAATACGGTTGTGGAACACGCGCTTGACGATTCCCTTCCAATCCACCGCATCCACGTGGGCGCTGAGTCCAAGGCGCGTGGCCTCGCGCGCGGCAAGTGCTACGTCGGCGGCGTAGACGTACATCTTCGTGGGGATGCAGCCTACGTTGAGACACGTGCCGCCGAAGGTTCCCTTCTCGATGATGGCGATGGATTTATCGTCAAACTCGGGAGAGGGGATGGAGTTTCCCGAGCCGGTGCCGATGATGACGAGGTCAAAGTGCTGTGCGGAAGTCATGCCGATCATTCTAAGTGTTGACTAGCCGCAATCCGTGCAGGCTTAAGGGGCGCGGGGCGCGGGAGGCTAATCCGTCTCAATCGGGGCTACGCTGTGTAGCCAGTCCGCAGTGGTGGAGAGGGCTTCCTGCAGCGGTTCGGGGCGCGAGAGAAAGAGATCGTGGCGCCCATTGTTGACAACGTGGAGCGTGTAGCGAGCACTGAGTTCTTTGGCCCAGCGCTGGCTTTGCCGTACATCAACGACAGTATCGGCGGTATTGGAGGACTCGCTGTATGGCCGGTTGAGCTCGGAGCGTCCAGAGGTCATAGTGAGCAGCGGGAGCCCAATGTTGATGCGGCCGGAGTGGATTGCGTCGAAGCCGCGGAAGACTGCTGCAACCCAACCCAGGAACTTGGGGTGTCCGCCCAGCGGCTTCAGGCGAAGATCGAAGTCCCAGTCGCCCTGTTCCCCGGAATGGACCGACTCCCCATAGGTTGTGAGGTCACCGGCGGGTATTTCGAGTCGTGGGGCGATGGCAGCGCCGGCATAGATAACGTGCTTGAGCGTCTCGTAGGTTCCATTCGGTATTCCCATCATGGCTAGCCAGGGGCTGTTGAACACGACACCAGCGATGCGGGCGAAACGCTCGCGATCATGGCGGCGAAGGCGATCGAGCCAGAGCGCGGTGATGGTGCCGGCGGTGGAGTGGCCCATGATGATGACACGCTGGTTGGGGATGGCATCGAGAGCTGCATTGAGATCAGCGTCGTAGTACTGCAAGTCGCTGATGTAGTGCCAGGTCTGACCGTCCCGTCGAGAGCGTCCGCACTTGCGCAGATCGAGGGCGTAGAAGGCATAGCCGAGCTCATAAAAGTACCGTGCCACGTGGTCATGGAAGAAATAGTCTGTCATCCCGTGGACCCACAGTAAGGCGGGGCGATCATCATGGGCGTCGCCGCCGGGGCAGTAGCGCACGAGCGTCGCGCAGACAGTGTCTTCGCCGTCAGGGTCGGTGCCGAGTTCGAGTGGAGCGGCCTGGAAGTCGGGGCCGAGGATGTCTTCTGACCATTCGAGTTCGTTATGCGTCATGGGATTCATGATAGGTTGCGCGGCCAGATGCGTCCGGCAGAGCGGAGCGCTGACGGGAAACACCCTGCACCACAAATGGGGTAACAAATTCGAATTCGGGCATTTATTTTTTCAGGAATGCCTATTTCGCAATAAGGGGCGTAAAGTGGAATTAATGCTTGACGGACCTTCCGCAGGGGTGGTCTGTATGCCAGCTTGGACCCTAGCATCGTCGAGCGCTTTCTCACCGCGCCCTGTGCACCCACATGTGCGGGGCATTTGACCACATCGAATACATCGACTTAAAGAGGTAATAAGTACAGTGTCCTCCGATAAGAAGACAGCACAAGTAGTAGACGAGGTTGAGGTCGCACTCATTGGTGCAGGTATTATGAGCGCCACCCTCGGCGCCATGCTGCGTGAGCTCGAGCCCAGCTGGACCCAGATGGTCTTCGAGCGCCTGGACGGCCCTGCGCTTGAGTCCTCCTCCCCGTGGAATAACGCTGGTACTGGCCACTCCGCGTTGTGCGAGTTGAACTACACCCCGGAGAAGAACGGCCGCATTGATGTTTCCAAGGCCATGAACATTAATGAGAAGTTCCAGGTTTCGCGCCAGTTCTGGTCCCACCAGCTCAACAACGGCATTCTGACGGACCCGAAGGCCTTCATCAATCCAGTCCCGCATGTGTCCTTTGCACAGGGTTCCATCCAGGTTGACTACCTGAAGCGCCGCTTCGATGCGCTGAAGGACAACCACATGTTCCCGAACATGCAGTTCAGCGATGATGACGCTACCTTCCAGGAAAAGCTTCCTCTGATGTCGGAAGGCCGTGACTTCAACGCCCAGAAGGTCGCTATTTCCTGGACCGAAGTTGGTACCGACGTCAACTTTGGTGCCCTGGCGAAGCAGTTCTTCACCGCGGCTAAGGCAGCGGGTACCGAGATCCGCTACGGCCACGAGGTCGTCGATATCAAGCGCGATGGTTCCAAGTGGCGCGTGGTGGCAAAGAACCTGCACACCGGTGACTACGAGGCCGTCCACGCCAAGTTTGTCTTCGTGGGCGCTGGCGGTTACGCACTCGACCTGCTGCGTAAGGCTGGTGTCCGTGAGGTTTCTGGTTTCGCCGGCTTCCCGGTCTCCGGCCTATGGCTGCGTTCCAAGAACCCGGAGCTGGTCAAGCAGCACCACGCCAAGGTTTATGGCAAGGCTGCCGTAGGCGCACCGCCGATGTCCGTGCCGCACTTGGACACCCGTGTCATTGACGGTGAAGAAGGCCTGCTGTTTGGCCCCTACGGTGGCTGGTCCCCGAAGTTCCTGAAGAAGGGCTCCTACCTGGACCTGTTTAGGTCCATCCGCCCGGACAACATCACCTCTTACCTGGGCGTGGCAGCACAGGAGTTTGGTCTGACCAAGTACCTGGTGACCGAGGTCCTCAAGGACTTCGACAAGCGCGTTGAAACCCTGAAGGAATACGTCCCGAGCGCTGACCCGGCTGATTGGGAGACTGTTATCGCCGGCCAGCGCGTCCAGGTGATTAAGCCAGCGGGTGCACCGCAGTTTGGCTCCTTGGAGTTCGGTACCACCCTCATCAACAACCCAGAAGGCAACATCGCTGGTCTGCTTGGCGCTTCCCCGGGAGCATCCATCACCCCGGCCATCATGGTGGAGCTGCTGGAGCGCTGCTTCGGTGAGCACATGATCCAGTGGGGCGATAAGATTCAGGAAATGATTCCGTCCTACGGCACCAAGCTCTCCAAGGACAAGAAGCTCTACAACGAGATGTGGGAGTACACGCAGAAGACGCTGCAGCTTGAGTCCAAGTAGTTTCTCCTTTCGGCTCGTAGGTGCTTGCCTCGCAGGTAATTCTCAGTAATTGGCAGGAAGCGTTCAGTGCACCGGAACGCTCCACCAAGGACAACGCCCCATAATGATGATGTGCGTTTGAGAGAGCGCATGCGAGAGAGATAGAGAGAACCCCAGCCACGCGGGGCGGTCGGCCTGAGAAACCGACCGGGAGCGTGGCAGTGAAAGATAGAGACGCACCGCCGCCCCGAGACTCCGTTTCCTTTCCTACGGAGGCCTCGGGGCGGTGGTGTATTTTCTTCTACTTCGGTTCCGCTTAGGTGCCGCAGTACGTGAGGTAGCCTTCCGTGCCACCCGGTTGCTCGAATTCCGGAGCGGCACTACAGGGCTGCGTGGTGGCTGCAAGGAGCCGGGTGAATTCATCGAGGTCGCCCAGAGCGGTCTCAACCAGTCGCGGCCGGGGAACCACGCGCGGAACGGTTTTCTCGAGGAGCGCTACATCCGGGCCACTTGCGCAGTAGGCATCAACGAAACTTCTATCACCGAAAAGTTCATAGGCTGCCGCTTGTTCACCCGCCGCGGCGCGGACGAGGCTGCGGTTGGCCTGCGTAAGGTCCGGAGCAGCTTGTGCAAGGGCAGCATTGTAATCCTGGAAAAGCTCGTCGGGCATCTGCAGGCGGCGCTGCGCCGCCCGGCGACGTGCTCGCTCATAGCGCTCACCAAAAGTATCGATGGTTTCTTGCGCCCAGGTGAGGGCGGTGTTAGGGGAGACGTCGACAAGCGGCAGTAGTGATTCCGCCAGCCGCGCTAGGTTCCACCCCAGCATGTCGGGCTGGTGCCCAAAGCGGTAGCGGCCCTGCGTATCGATGGAGCTAAACCAGGTATTGAGGTCATAGTTTTCCATGAACGCGCACGGCCCGTAGTCAATCGTCTCACCCGATAGCGTGGTGTTATCGGTGTTCATCACGCCGTGGAGGAAACCCACCTGCATCCACTCGGCAACCGTCGCTGCCTGTGCGTCCATGACGCGGGTAAACAGCTCCTGGTAGTCGGCGCCAGGGTAGTGGCGTTCACTGGTGTAATCGGCGAGCTGTTGGAGCAGTCCGGGCACCTGCGAGTGCGCGGCGAAGTGGAAGGAGCCGACACGAATGTGGCTCGCGGCAACGCGTACAAGCACGCCTGCTTCCTCCACCATCTGCCGTTGGATCGGGCGGCCGGTGGCAATGACCGCCAGCGACCGCGTGGTGGGCACACCGAGGGCATGCATCGATTCGGAGAAGAGGTACTCACGCAGCATTGAGCGCAGCGTGCCACGCCCGTCAGAGCCATAACGTGAGTAGGGCGTCAGCCCCGTTCCCTTGGCATGCAGATCCCAGAGTCCCGTGGGATTGTGTGTTGTAGTTGGGCCGGTGACTTCGCCCAAGAGAAGGGCGCGTCCATCACCCATTGCTGGGTTGTACTGGCCGAATTGGAAGCCGGCATAGGCCATTGCGTGGGGAGTAATTGGTCCGCGGCCTAGAAGGAATGCTAGTCCGGCTTCGCTGCGCAACCAGTCCGGATCGAGTCCTAATTCGGCGGCTAGGTGCTCATTGAGAATTAGGATTCGTGGCGCTGGCTGTTCTTCCCCGCGGCTCGCTGAGACCATGTGGGGCAGGCGTTGGGCGAACTCGCTGCGTAGCTCGAAAGGGAGGGAGGCATCAGACATCGCGTGACTCCAGTGTTCCGTGCACGCGAACGTGGGCGTTGCCGCCGACCCAGATGTCTTCGCCATCGTCATCGATATAGACGCGGCCATTGCGTCCTACCTGGCCGCCCTGTGCAGCGGTATAGCGGGCAGGTACAACGCCCTTGGCGCGGAGGAATTGGGCCGCTCCGCCGTTGAAAGAACCTGTGACGGGATCCTCGAATTGCCCGGTGATGGCGCGGACTTCGTATGCCGGATCTTCGGCTTCGGTGAGGCCGACCACGCCTACCTTGACGCCCGGGGTGGGCTTGGGGTTAAGCCCGCGCACGGCCTCGGCAGACTCGAGTTGGACTAGGCGCCAGCCAGGGCCGTTGTCCACCCAGCCGGAGTCAACCATGCTCTCTTGGCCAATTCCGAGGACAGCTGCCGCTTCGGCCTGCTCCGCATCGTTGAGCGCCCCGTCACGCACCAAGGGCGGGGTAGCGAAAGCGAAGCGGCCCTCTTCCTGGCGCACGGTGACCAACCCAACTCCGCATTCCTGAATCAGGGTGCCGCTCTTTCCGAGCAATTCTGCTGCTACGCGCGCGCTGCCCAGCGTGGGGTGGCCGGCGAAAGGAAACTCCTCGTAGGGTGTAAAAATCCTCACTCGGTAGTCCGCGCCTGGATCTGTAGGCGAGCACAGGAACGTCGTCTCCGAGAAATTGGTCCAGTGTGCGATGCGCTGCATCTCTTCGGTGCTCAAACCATCGGCATCCGCAACTACGGCGAGGGGATTACCGGTAAACGGTCCAGTGGCGAAGACATCTACTTCAAAGAATCGGTGCTGCATGGGGCCTTAGTCTAGTCGCACCGGCGGGTGGCGAGGTCTACGCTGGGCTGCATGAGCGAAGCACTTTTTAGCCGCGTTGAACCTATCCAGACCATGGCGGATGGGACCGTCAAACAGGTCAACCCTTTCTCCGGAACGGAGGTGTGGACGGTGCCCGGACGTGGCAATCGCCCGCTCTCTCATCCGGCGAAGGACCCGCAACCCCTGGCGGCCGATGCCCTGACGCACAGTTGTGCCTTTTGTTCAGGCCGCATGCTGGATACCCCGCCAGAAAAGTCCCGCATCCTGGCCTCAGGGGAGATTCAGCGCGGGCTGCTTCCGCACGAGCTGGATAAGTCTCAGCCGGTGTTTCGCCGAGTCCCGAACCTTTTTGAGATCGTGTCTTATGACTACTGGCACGAGAACTATGGCTTCACCATGGACCCAGACCTGGCTCAGCACAAGGAGCGCTACGAGGACGACGAGGCCGGGCGCCTGCACGTACTCAACGTGGTGCGCACCAAGCTCAAGGCGGCGGGCAAGGATGCCGCGCTGGACGACGACTCCCTCCTCGCCCTCGCCGATGGCTTCTTCGGCGGTGGACACGATGTCATTATCTCCTCGCGGCACTTCGTGGACGGGGCGGTCGATGATAGCCAACTAGCCTCCTCCGGCACGCTGAGCCCCGATGAGCACTTCTTGCTGACAACGTTCACTGCGGAATCGACGCGCGAGCTCTACCAACGTAACCGCTATGCCTCTTATGTCGCCGTGTTCCAAAACTGGCTGGCGCCGGCGGGTGCGTCTTTCGACCACCTGCACAAGCAGCTCGTCGCGATTGATGCCCTGGGCATGGCGGCCCACCAGGAGAATGCGATTCTGCGTGCGCACCCCAACATGTACAACGACTGGGCAGTTGGCTATGCGGCAAAGCGCAACCTGGTCATCGCAGAGAATGACTATGCGGTTCTCTTCGCAGGATTCGGTCACCGCTATCCCACGCTCGAAATTTTCTCCAAGTCACCGCGCTGTGAACCGTGGGAACAAAGCCCTGAGGAAGTGCGCGGAATGTCGGATCTTATCCATGCAGCGCACGCCGCGGTGGGGCCGGAGGTGGCCTGCAATGAAGAGTGGCACCACCGCCCACCCAGCGTGGATCTGCCGCAACCATGGCGCGTCATGATCAAGCTGCGCGTGTCCACGCTGGCCGGCTTTGAGGGAGGCACCAAGGTCTATATCAACACCATCGATCCGTGGGGCTTGCGTGATCGCGTCGTGGACGCCATGTTCCGCCTTCGCGAGCGCGGAAAGATTGCCTCCGGTATCTCTATCGCTACTGAGTGCGAGCTCAAACGCAATAGTTTGCGCTATAACCCGCTGGTGTGATCAGTAACGTTTAGTCCACGTAGGTTTGTTCGCCGCCTGCGTGAAGATAATTGCGGAGGTACGGCAGTGCGAGGGCAACGGTGCCGTGCCGTGGGGCGTCGATAAGCCCCTGCTCTAGCAGACGCGCGCGCACTTCACTGAGAGACGTCGTCGTTGTCTTTAGTTCGTGAGCGATAGCGCCAGATGTGGCCGTCCCCGCCTCATCTGCTATGTCCGCCAGCGCGTGTAGGTACTCAAGTTGGCGTTGGCTGAGTGCGCGTACCGCAGAATCGTGTACTTGGGTTCCCATTGTCGTGATTGCCTCACCAAGAACAGCGTCAACGGTTGTTGAGGAAATGGTCGTTTCGCTGGCTTGTGATGCGGCGTTCCAGGCCAAGTACCCGATGAGCTGGATGAGGAAGGGATAACCGTGGCTTGCTTCAGTAGCGCGGTCAGCGGCTTCGTCGTTGAAAGCAATCGCAGTTAATGCTGCCGTATCTTTGAAAGCGCTGGTCGTAGCTTGCGGGTTAACGGGTCCTAAGTGAAATCTGCGGGCACGGCGCAAAAACGTTGTTCCCGGCAGGTGCAGAAGCTTGTCAACGCCGGCAGTAAGCCCTGCCATCACAATGGAAACGTCGAGTTCATCGCGAACAAGATGCTGGAATGCGACTGCGATGCTCTCAAGATCATGAGGATCGGCGTCTTGAATCTCATCGATAGTAAGTAGAATTCCGCTGTCTCGAAGATGAGCGGAGAGTTCGCGCAAGCGCGATTCTAATGTTGGCACTGGTGGCGTACCAATCTCTTCAGTACCAATGCCACCGAGACCCGCAATGCGTATGTCTTTGATTCGACGGGTTGATGGAGAAGCCAGCTGGTTGATCTTTTCCGGGATGATGGAGTCGATGAGCTGAGTGACTGAATTGCTCCGGCCGCTGACTCGAATAACAGCCCATCCTTGTTGAGCTGCGATGTCCTCGAGCTCAGTCAACAGGACCGTTTTGCCCATCCCACGATGACCGCTAATAAGCATTGCGCGATTAGGGTTGCCAACTCCGCCGTCGAGCCCAACCGTGAAGTCATTGAGGACCACACTGCGGCCAGCCCACTTAAGTGGGCTGGCACCAAAGGTTGGGCGAAAAGGGTTTCCAGTCATGCTGGAAGTATATAGCAGGCAGATAAATTGATAAATAGATAAATCGGCGGTCGTTGATAAATAGATAAATCAGACAACGAGCACCAGCTCGGTGCCGCGCAGTTCGGTGCTCATGCCCGCCTCCTGGGCTACGCGGGCGGCATCCTCAAGGTAGGAGACATTCTCGCCCTGCAGGGCCAGCACGCGGGCGAGCTCTCCCTTGTAGTGCTTGTTGAAGTGAGAGACCACCTTGCGGGAGCCATCCTCTTGCACTGACTCCACGCGCACGGTGGCGGCGTCCTTGAGCTTGCCCAGTTGTTGGTAGGTGCCCGAGCGCATATCGATGAGGAACTCGTCAGCGTCGACAAGCGCGCGCAGCTCATCCGTGATGGCCGTACCCCAGCGTGACTTCAATGTGCGCCCACCCAACTTGGTGCCACCGGAAAGCCGGTAGTGGGGGATGAGATCATCGGCGCGCACTAGACCAAATAACGCATCGCCCACGGCAAGGTAGCGCCGCGCTTCCGGGGGAAGGGTAGGGGCGTCGAGGGCGTCATACAGCACTCCGGTGAAACGCTCCAGCGCGGGCATGGTGGGGGAGGATGCCAATTCGCGGTTGGACTCGGCTTCCCCGCGAAGCTTCTCAGAGAGCTTGAGCACCTCCAGCGCTTTATCGACGTCGAGGGAAGACAATTCTGCAGCGATTTCTTGGCGGATCGGGTTCAGCGCGGGAAAAGAAAGCTCATCCCAGTTCAGGGCCGCGCCGCTGCCGCCGTGTGCTTTGGTCTCAGAAGGAGGGAGGATGATCAGCATGGCTACATGCTAGCGATGTAGACTGAGCAACCATGATTACACGTCTTTCTGAGCTTTTCCTCCGCACTCTTCGTGAGGATCCGGCTGATGCCGAAGTCCCCAGCCACAAGCTTCTCGTCCGCGCAGGTTATGTGCGCCGCGTCGCGCCGGGTGTGTACACCTGGCTGCCATTGGGACTGCGCGCCATGCGCAAGATTGAAGACGTTATCCGCCAGGAAATGAACGCCATCGGTGGCCAGGAGATGCTCTTCCCGGCGCTGCTGCCGCGCGATCCTTATGAGCAGTCGAACCGCTGGACGGAATACGGCGATAACTTGTTCAGGCTTAAGGATCGCAAGGGCGCGGACATGCTGCTGGGCCCGACCCATGAGGAGATGTTCGCCACCGCGGTGAAGGATATGTATTCCTCCTACAAGGACTTCCCGGTCACGCTCTACCAGATTCAGACGAAGTACCGCGATGAGGAGCGCCCGCGCGCTGGCGTGCTGCGCGGCCGCGAGTTCACCATGAAGGACTCCTATTCCTTCGACATGACGGACGAGGGGCTCGATGAGTCCTATGCCCGCCACCGCAAGGCCTACCAGAACATCTTTGACCGCCTAGAGATCGATTACGCGATCTGTAAGGCCACCTCCGGTGCGATGGGGGGCTCGGCCTCCGAGGAGTTCCTTGCCGTGTCCGAGGTGGGTGAAGATACCTTCGTCCGCGCCACGGAGGGCGATTACGCTGCCAACGTAGAAGCGGTCGTGACTCAGGCGCCGGAGGAGATTCCCTTCGACGGTCTGCCGGAGGCACAGGAGCACGAAACCCCGGACGCCGAGACCATCGAGTCCCTGGTGGAGTGGGCTAACAGCGCCGGCATTACTGTCGACGGCCACGAGGTCACCGCCGCAGACACCCTCAAGTGCATGATGATCAAGGTGGCTGCGCCCGCGGCCGCTGAGGAAGAGAAGGAATGGGAGCTGGCCGCCGTTCTCATTCCGGGCGACCGCGAGCTGGATGAAAAGCGCTTGGAGGCTTCGCTCGAGCCGGTCGAGTTTGAGCTCGCCGGCGAGGGCGACTTCAAGAAGAACCCCTTCTTGGTCAAGGGCTATGTCGGTCCGCGTGCCCTCAACGCTCACGACGTGAAGGTTTATGCCGACCCGCGCGTAGTTTCCGGTTCGTCGTGGATTACCGGCGCGGATGCCCCGCAGCGTCACGTCGTCGGCTTGGTGGCCGGCCGTGATTTCACCGTGGATGAGTTCATCGAGGCCGCGGAGGTCAAGGAGGGCGACCCGGCGCCGAACGGTCAGGGCACTCTGACCCTGGAGCGCGGCATTGAGTTGGGCCACATCTTCCAGCTGGGCCGCAAGTACACCGAAGCATTCGACGTCCAGATTCTGGATGAGAACGGCAAGCGTGCCGTGCCGACCATGGGCTCCTATGGCATTGGTGTCACGCGCATGCTCGCCGTGCTGGCGGAGCAGCGCCACGATGAGAAGGGCCTCAACTGGCCGGTGGCCGTGGCGCCCTACCAGGTGCACGTGGCTGTGGCCAACAAGGACGCCGCTGCCCTCGAGGCCGGTCAGAAGCTGGTGGAGGATCTGGATCGCGCTGGCATCGAGGTGCTTTTCGACGACCGCCCCAAGGTCTCCCCGGGCGTGAAGTTTAAGGATGCTGAGCTTCTGGGCATGCCGTTCATCGCCATCCTGGGCCGCTCCTTCAAGGACGGCATCATTGAGCTGCGAATCCGCGGCGGCGAAACCCGTGAGGTCCCCGCAGACTCCATCGTGGACACCTTAACGGAGCTCATCCGCGGCTAGGTGCGTTAAGCGCGTAGTCTCGCGGGTATGAGTTCTCACAACCCCGCACTGACATATTCAATGGCTGCAGCACTCTCTGCCATGGGAGTGCTGCATTTTGTTAAGCCGAAGCCCTTCGAGTCCATCATCCCGCCACAACTTCCAGGGTCGGCTCGCTTCTACAACTTCACCTCTGGCGCCTGGGAAGTGGTGACCGGTGCACTCCTGGCGAACCCATCGACGCGGCCTGCAGGCGGCCTTTCAGCCCTAGCTTTGCTCGCCGCCGTGTGGCCGGCGAACTTCTACCAGGCCTACAGGGACTTAGAAAGCGGCAAGGCATCAACCGGCAAGAAGATCTACCACGCGGTGCGTCTGCCGTTGCAGATTCCGGTCATGCGCTATGCCTGGTCGCTGTACGCCGAAAAGAACGCCAAACGTCGGTAGCTCAGGAAAATCGAGCCCGCGAGGGAGGAATTAAGCTGCACTGATTCGGTGAGATTGGGCGGCTACAGAAATAAGCCAGCTTCGCCATTCAGTATTGGGTGCTGCTTGGTCGGGCACCTCCTGTGAGGCGGCGGAGGCCCATGTCACCGTGTCACTATGCGCGACGTAGTCAAGGAACGCGCGCGCTGAGGCGGCGTCTACGGGCAGCTCACCGGAGGACGAGGTGTAGGCCGCTGCGGGCTGTGGCACTGGTCCGATTTTGGCTACTGCTTCTTGGAGCGCGAGGACGCGGTTCTCGTGCAGAGCGAGGCGCTCATCAACCAGCTTTTCGACGTCAGGTGTGACATAGGAACGAGCAAAGTCCAAGGCATACACCTGCTGGTATTCCCAGTCCAAGAGTTCGGTGGCGAGGTCAGCGTCATCCTCCGTCAGCTCCGGCACAGCGCCCGGTTCATCGGTGGAGCGGGCCTCCATTGCGATGGCTTGGGCGACGAGCAAGGGCCGAGATTCCGGGGAGACCGCGTCAAGCTGCTCTTCAGTCGATGAAGAAGCTGCGCCAAGCACGGCAGCCGCATCAGTGGCCTCGTGTGCTTCAACCTCACGATTCACTTCGCAGGAGCGCGGAACGTGTCCTTCCTCGTCGCGGCCGCAGAGGCGCTCAATTTCGGAGTAAAGCTCGTCTGCGTGCTGCGCGCGCAGGGACGCGGCATCGGGATCGAGTTTCTGCAGTGCGTGGGCGTCGGCGCTGGCATCGTGAGCCAGAGAGGTCAACGTAGGGTCTGCATGGGGGCCAAAATAATCCACGATCGCGTCGGTGGCTTGGCAGCCGCCCAGCCAGGGGGCGGCGCAGACTAAGAGGGTGGGCACAACTACTCGGCGGTTCACGCGATAGACCCTACCCGGGTGTCCTAGTCTAGAGCGCATGGCATTCCCAACACCCGCGCAACTAACCGAAATCCTGCAGCCTGTCGCCGCCGCTCGCGGCCTCGACATTGAAGACGTGAAGACCACTCGTGCAGGAAAGAAATCTCAGGTCATCATCCGTGTTGACGGTGACGAACGCCCAAGTTCCGATCTCATTGAGGAGCTCTCGCAGGAGATTTCGGCGCTCTTTGATGCCCAGGAAGCAGCGGGCGCCCTCAACTTTGGCGCGGGTTACACCCTGGAGGTGTCGACGCCGGGGGTGGACTTTCCGTTGAGCGCCCCGCGCCACTGGCGCCGCAACCAAGGAAGGCTCGTGGGCTACGCACTCACCGAGGAACCTGGCACAACCCGCGTCGCCCGTATCGGCGCGCTGTCCGAGGATGAAGAATCCGTGGCGCTCATCACCACTGTGAAAAAGGAGGTGCGCTATCAGGTTGAGCGATTGGAAAATCTAAGCCGCGCAGTGGTAGAAATTGAATTTGCCCAACCTTCAGCCATGGAGCTGGAGGCGGCACAGCAGACGTTCGACTTCGCCGAGCAGAACTCGGCAACCCGAGAGGACTAACAAGTGAATATTGACCTAGAGGCACTTCGCACGATTCAGCGCGAGCGCGGCGTCCCGGTAAAGGACCTGCTCGAAGCGATTGCGGGTGCCCTTTTGTATTCCTACCTGGATCACCGTGCCGAGTCAGCCGAGACCAAGGCGGAAGGTACGAAGTCTCGCGTCGACATCGACGCCGATAGCGGTGCTGTCACCGTCATCGTGACCGAGAGTGATCCGGAGACTGGAGAGGTCATCAGTGAATACGACGACACTCCCGACAACTTTGGGCGCATCGGCGCGCAGGCGGTCCGCGATGCCATCTTGCGTAAGCTGCGCGAGAATGAGGCGGAACGAACCTACGATTCCTATTCGGAGCTCACCGGAACGGTTGTGTCGGGCGTCGTCCAGCGCGATATTCACGCGAACAAGCGCGGCGTTGTCGTGGTGCAGCTGGGTACCGAACACGACTCGCAGGATGCTTTCCTGCTGCCCGCCGAGCAGCTGCCGGGGGAGAAGCTCGAGCATGGCGACCGCGTCAAGGCATATGTCGTAGGCGTGAACCGCAACGGAGCCAAGGTGCAGATCACGTTGTCGCGTACTCACCCAGAGTTGGTTCGCGGCCTCTTTGAACTTGAGGTCCCGGAAGTCGCAGACGGCGCAGTTGAGATTATCGCCATTGCCCGCGAGGCTGGCCACCGCTCCAAGATCTCCGTTCGCGGCCACGCCAAGGGCCTCAACGCCAAGGGCGCGTGCATCGGCCCGAAGGGTTCGCGCGTGAGCAACGTGATGCGTGAACTTGGTGGTGAGAAGATTGACATCATCGATTTCAATGAAGACCCTGCCGTCTATGTGGGCAACGCTCTTGCTCCGTCAAAGGTCGTGCGCGTAGAAATCCTCGACTCGGAGGCGCAAGTGGCCAAGGTGACTGTGCCGGATTACCAGCTCTCGCTCGCAATCGGTAAGGAAGGCCAGAATGCCCGCCTCGCGGCGCGCCTGACTGGATGGAAGATTGACATTCACTCTGATGCCGCTCGCGATTAGCTTTCCGACGGGCCTGCGGTGGGATTAAAGGTTTGGCCCGTTTTCGCGTAGAGTAGACAACGGCCCACATGCAGGAATGCTGTGGCGCAGGAATAGTGGCGATACGACGTAAGGAGTTGGATGTCTCAAGGACAGCGGCTCCGCACGTGTATTGCTACGCGTCAAAAGCATCCCGACACGGAACTGCTCAGGGTGGTCGCCGATAGGGACGATCCTTCAGGACGCCGTGTTGTTCCGGATCCAGGCCGCCGCCTTCCCGGTAGGGGAGCGTGGATTAGACCGGATCTGGAAGCAGTAGAGCTGGCGGAGCGAACCCGTGCCTTCAGGCGCGCGCTCCGATTGTCCACAGACGTGGACACAGGTCACGTACGTGAGTACCTCGCTGCTCAGCAGCAGGTGCAGTCGGCGGGCAATCGCCCGTGCGACCCAGAGTTAAAAAGGAAGACCGAACACTGATGAGCGCACAACGATGAAGCAGCATCAGCGATGAAAGTCCATAGCCATTAACTAGGGGTCAAGCCGTGTTCCGCGGCCTTGGCTCCTAGAAAGATTAAAGAGGAGACAAGTGCCCGGAAAGCTACGTGTACACGAGTTGGCAAAGCAGCTCGGTGTAACCAGCAAGGAACTGCTCGCCACGCTGAAGGAACAAGGCGAGTTCGTCAAGACCGCATCCTCGACCATCGAACCGCCGGTGATCAAGAAGATGCGCGCACACTATGAAGCAAAGGGTGGCAACGACAAGCCCGCAGACAAGAACGCGTCTGCAGCCACCCCTGCTTCCGCTGCCAAGAAATCTGCTGCCAAGAAGACTGCAGAGAAGAAGCCGGCGGAAAAGAAGCCAGCAGCCACGCCAAAGCCCGGCCCCAAGCCGGGTGGTGCCCCGAAGCCAGGTGCTGCTCCGACGCAGAGCGGTGCCCCGAAGCCGGGTGCCGCTCCCAAGCCGGGCGGTGCCCCGAAGCCGGGCGGCGCTCCAAAGCCCGGAGCACAGCGCAAGGGCGGCGAACGCGCTGTTACCCCGCGTTCTATGCCGAAGCCTGGCGGTACCCGCCGCGTGGCCAATAACCCGTTCTCCACGGGTAGCTCCAGTGATCGACCCAGCCCAGGGCCGCGCCCGGGCGGAAGCAAGGGTCAGCGCTCTGGCGGCAAGCCGGGAGATAACCGCGGCGGTAAGGGCGGCGCACGCCCGCAAGGCGATGGCAACCGTGGTGGACGTCGTCCTTCGCCAGCGATGATGCCTTCGCATCCGAATCCGGCCAGCATGCCGTCGAAGGCCGCAGGTAGCGGCGGTGGCGGTCGCGGTCGTGGCGGCCGCGGTGGTGGCCCAGGCCATGGCGGTCCAGGCCACGGAGGTTTCCGCGGTGGACGCGGCGGACGCCGCGGTGGCACCGCTGGTGCATTCGGACGTCCCGGTGGCGCACCGCGTCGCGGTAAGAAGTCGAAGCGTCAGAAGCGCCATGAGTTTGAAGAGCAGCAGAAGCATGAGGTAGGCGGCGTACGCTTGCCTGACGGCGGCGGTAAGGTTGTTCGCCTTCGCCGCGGTGCTTCCCTGGCTGACTTCGCCGAGAAGATTGGTGCGGATCCCGCAGCATTGGTGCAGGCGCTCTTCAACCTCGGTGAGATGGTGACCGCCACGGCCTCCGTATCTGAGGACACCCTGCAGCTCTTGGGCTCGGAGATCAATTACGAGGTCCAGGTTGTCTCCCCTGAGGATGAGGACCGCGAGCTGCTCGAATCCTTCGACCTGCAATTTGGTGAGGACGAGGGCGGCGAAGAAGCCCTTGAGAAGCGCCCGCCAGTCGTGACCGTGATGGGTCACGTTGACCACGGTAAGACCCGCCTTCTGGATACCATCCGTAAGACCAACGAAGGTGCGGGCGAGGCCGGCGGCATTACACAGGGCATCGGTGCTTACCAAACCACGGTGGACGTTGAAGACGGTCCGCGCACCATCACCTTCCTGGATACCCCGGGTCACGAGGCGTTTACCGCCATGCGTGCCCGCGGTGCCAAGTCCACCGACTTGGCCATCCTGGTGGTTGCGGCTGATGACGGCGTGATGCCGCAGACCATCGAGGCAATCAACCACGCGAAGGCAGCGGATATCCCTGTGGTCGTCGCGGTTAACAAGATTGATAAGCCGGAAGCTTCCCCGGACAAGATCCGTGGTCAGCTCACTGAGTACGGACTTGTTCCGGAGGAGTACGGCGGCGACACGATGTTCGTGGATATTTCTGCGAAGAACAACATCAACATCGACGACCTGCTCGAGGCTGTCATCCTGACCGCGGACGCTTCCCTAGAGCTCACCGCTAACCCGGACATGGACGCGCAGGGCTCTGCCATCGAGGCTCACCTCGACCGCGGTCGAGGCCCGGTGGCTACGGTCATCATCCAGCGCGGTACGCTGCGCATCGGTGATTCCATTGTGGTCGGCGATGCCCATGGCCGCGTGCGTCGCATGCTCGATGAATTCGGTAACGATGTGGAAGAAGCCGGTCCGTCCCGCCCGGTCCAGGTGCAGGGTCTCAATGGCGTACCAGGTGCCGGCGATAACCTCTTGGTTGTTGAGGACGACCGCGTGGCTCGCCAGATTGCCGCACAGCGCGATGCTCGCAAGCGTTCCGCTCTGCAGGCGAAGGCGCGCAAGCGCGTCTCCCTCGAGGATCTGGATGCAGTGCTCAAGGAAACCTCGACGCTCAACCTCATCCTCAAGGGCGACAACGCCGGTTCCGTCGAGGCACTGGAAGATGCCCTTCTGGATATCGAGGTCGACGACGAGGTACAGCTCAACATCATCGACCGTGGTGTCGGTGCGGTGACGCAGACCAACGTCACCTTGGCTGCTGCCTCCGACGCCGTCATCATCGCCTTCAACGTCCGCGCTGAGGGTAAGGCAACCGAGGAAGCCAACGCTGAGGGCGTTGATATCCGCTACTACACGGTGATTTACCGTGCTATCGAAGAGGTCGAGGCAGCGCTGAAGGGCATGCTCAAGCCTATCTACGAGGAGCGCGACACCGGTGCAGCGGAGATCCGCGCGCTGTTCAAGTCCTCCGCGGTCGGCACCATTGCCGGTTGTATGGTCACCGAGGGCAAGGTCAAGCGCAACGGCAAGGTGCGCCTCGTACGCGACGGGAACGTCATTACCTCCGATGCCAAGATCGAGTCCCTGCGCCACGAGAAGGATGACGCCAACGAGATTAACGCCGGATACGAGTGCGGTATGGTTCTGTCCTACCCGGACATCCAGGTAGGCGATATCATTCAGGCCTTCGAAGAAGTCGAGGTCCCGCGCGACTAGCCGCACCTGAGTTCTTCACTTTGTGACAGAGCTCAGATACTAAAGCCCAGCCAGTAAATATTCTGGCTGGGCTTTAGTCGTTTCGGCCGAACGGCGTCGAATCGGTATCCTAGACTAGTTGCCAGTAACCGTACGCAAAGGAGCTTCACCATGGTTGATCACGCACGCGCCGCACGCATGGCTAAGCGCATTCAGACAATCGTTGCGAGTGCGATTGAACGCCAGATTAAGGATCGCCGCCTTGAACTGGTAACCATCACAGATGCCCGCGTAACGGGTGACCTGCACGATGCCACCGTGTATTACACGGTGCGCGGAACGGATATTGATTCTGAGCCGAATTTTGACCAGGCGGCCGAAGCACTCACAAGGGCCAAGGGCCAATTGCGCAAGATCGTGGGTGATGAGCTGTCCGTTCGCTTTACCCCGACGTTGTCTTTTGAGCTCGATACCGTCCCTGAAGCCTCCGCTCACATGGAGGATGTGCTCGCACGCGCACGCGCACGCGATGCGGAGTTGGCCAAGCTGAAGGAAGGCGCGAAGCCGGCTGGGGACGCGAACCCATATAAGACCTCGGATGAGGAAGAAGACTAAGTGTCACGAACCAACTACGAAGCCGCAGTTGATGCGCTGGTACAGGCCAGCAGCATTTGCATCATCACCCACTTGCGCCCCGACGCCGACGCTGTTGGCTCAGCGGCGGCCCTCACGTTGGCGCTTCGTCAGCGCGGTAAGCAGACCCGCACCGTGATTGGCCAGCGCCGAGACATTTCCGCCAACCTGTTTTCGATTCCCACCGTGGATGAAATCGAGTTGGTAGATGAGCTCCCGCAGGGCTATGACCTTTATGTCACTGTGGACTGCGGATCGATCGACCGGACCGGATCGGTAGCACGGGGCATTGAGGAGATGGCGGCCGTTGGGCGCGTCCTGTGCATCGATCACCACGCCTCGAACGACGGCTTTGGTGCGATCAATGTTGTGGATCCGGTGTGCGAGTCCACCACGGTGGTGTTGCTCGATATCTTAGATAGGCTGTCCATTCAGATTGATCGCGTCATCGCGCACTGTCTGTACGCCGGGCTAGTGACCGACACAGGTAACTTCCGGTGGGGCCGCCCAGCGATGCACGATATTGCCGCGCGCCTGATGCTCTATGGGCTTGATACCAAGCAGATCGCGTTGGAGCTTATGGACGCCAGCACCGCCGATGACCTGCAGATGATCGGTCGCGTCCTCTCGGGCCTCAGGATCGAAGCAGCGGGAGAGCACAGACTCGCTGTCCTCTTCGTGCCGCATGAGGAAGTCAGTACGCACGCAGATTCCGCGATCGAGTCCTTCGTCGACTATGTCCGCGCCTTGAAAGGCACAGACATCGGGGTTGTGTTCAAGGAACAGGCCCCTGAAGTGTGGGCGGTGTCTCTGCGCTCCTCAGCAGTGAACTGTGCCGAGGTGGCCCTCACCTTTGGCGGAGGAGGCCATATTCCAGCCGCCGGCTATACCGCGCACGGCACGCCTGAGGAGGTTATTGCGCAGCTGGTAGGTGTGTTGTCTTAAATGGCTTCCGAGCAACCCGTCAAGGTTTCTGCGGCGGAAGTCTTCCGTCTTGCCGTGCCCGCTTTGGGTGTCTTAGCGGCCATGCCGCTGTATTTGCTTTTGGACACCGCGGTCGTGGGACGGTTGGGCGCGCAGGATCTGGCCTCGCTGGGGGCTGCGGCCACGATCCATTCGGTGGTCACTACCCAGCTGACCTTCCTGTCCTATGGCACTACCGCGCGTGCTTCGCGTTTGTTCGGCGCAGGCAAACGTGAGGAAGCTGTAGCCGAAGGTGTTCAGGCCACGTGGGTTGCGGTCGGCGTCGGCCTGGTCCTAGCGGTCCTTATGTGGCTCTTCGCCGGGGTTTTTGCCTCCTGGTTGACCGGCAACCCCGAAACGGCGAAGGGAACCGCACAGTGGCTGCGCATCGCCGCCATCGCGATTCCTTTTACCCTCATCACGATGGCTGGTAACGGTTGGATGCGAGGTGTACAAGACACCCGCAAGCCCTTGTACTTCACACTTGCCGGCATGATTCCTGGCGCTAGTGCAGTGCCTATTTTCGTGCACTTGTGGGGGCTGCAGGGGTCAGCCTTAGCCACGGTGTTGGGGATGGGAATCATCGCGGCATTCTTCCTCAGGGAACTGCGCCGCGAACATACCGGCTCGTGGGAAGTCCGCTGGCGCGTCGTACGCCGGCAGCTCGTGCTGGGGCGCGATCTCATTGTGCGCTCGTTGAGTTTTCAAGTGGCCTTTCTCTCCGCAGCAGCTGTGGCTTCGCGCATCGGAACCGCACAACTGGCCGCGCATCAAATCTTGATGCAGTTGTGGAACTTCTTGTCCCTTGTGCTGGATTCACTGGCAATTGCCGCCCAGGCCTTGACCGGCGCGGCACTGGGTGCAGGCTCAGCGCGTTATGCCCGCACGGTGGGTACTAAGGTGACGCTCTATTCGACGTCTTTCTCCCTTGGACTTGCTGTGATTCTTGTGCTTGGTTCCGGGATCATCCCGCGGATCTTCACCACGAGCACGGAAGTCCTCGAGGTGATCTCCGGGCCTTGGTGGGTTATGACTTTCCTCGTCATCATTGGCGGGGTGGTTTTCGCCTTGGACGGCGTTCTCCTCGGCGCTGGGGATGCAGCTTTTCTTCGCACGCTGACCTTGGCGTCGGTACTTCTAGGCTTCCTTCCCGGCGTCTGGTTGGCTTTTGCTCTAGGCACCGGGCTTAGTGGAGTATGGGGCGGGATCGCCGCGTTCATCTTCATCCGCATGGTGGGCGTCGTCTGGCGCTTTCGCTCGATGCGGTGGGCGCGGGTCTAAGCCTGTGGTAGAAGTAGAGGGAATGTTCGTGTGAAGGAGGCATTATGACCACTCTGTGGGCCGTCTCCGATCTCCACGCGGCGGTGCGAGTCAACGGTGAGCGCATCGATGAACTCGTACCGCCGAATCCCCATGACTGGTTGATTGTCGCAGGGGACGTCGCCGAGCGCATTGACCTGGTGATCAACACCTTGGCGCGGCTGAAGAACCGCTATGCCACCGTCATTTGGGTGCCCGGTAACCATGAGCTCTTTTCTCGGGGACAGGATGCATTTAAGGGGCGCGCAAAATACGACCGGCTTGTTGAAGGCTGCCGTGAGATCGGCGTGATCACCCCAGAGGATCCTTATCCGGTCTTCGGAGGGGTGACCGTCGTCCCGCTGTTTACGCTGTACGATTACAGCTTTCGCCCGCCGGGGACCACGGTCGAACAAGAGCTTGCGAGTGCAAAGCAAAAGCAAATCGTCATGACCGATGAATTTGCCATCGCCCCCTTCGTCGATGTGCGTGCTTGGTGCTGGGACCGGCTGGCCTATTCAATTAAGCGCCTGTCCCGGGTGGAAGGGGAGACCGTCCTCATCAATCACTGGCCATTGGTCCAGGAGCCGACCCTCTACTTGCGCTGGCCCGAAGTGGCCTTGTGGTGCGGTACCCGCCACACGCGTTCGTGGCCGCGGCGCTACAACGCCAAAGCCGTGGTCTATGGACATCTTCACATGCCAAACCGTGCCAATATCGACGGCGTGGACCACATCGAGGTTTCGCTAGGGTATCCGCGTGAATGGCAGGCACACGGTGGCCTCCAGCAGTGGCCGTATCCGGTGCTCACCATCGATGAGACGACGGGGAGGGCCGAGCATGCTTGAGCCTTTCCTCTTCCCAGAGTCTGCGCGCTACTGCTATGTGCGCACGGATGAGTCGATGACTAATCTCCTCAATTTCCACCACCTATCCCCAGAGGAGCGCGCTGTGGTCTCGCAGGCCGTGGACGTCCGCAAGTCGGAATTTGGGGATGCCCGCTGGTGCGCTCACCGCGCGCTGAAGGAGCTTAATTACACCGGCGACGAACCTATTCTGCGCGGTGAGCGGGGCATGCCGCTGTGGCCGGAAGGCTACACGGGATCGATGACGCACACCGAGGGGTTGCGCGCAGCGGTGGCAGCGCCCACCACACACGTGCGCTCGATGGGACTCGACGCCGAGCCAGCGGAGCCCTTGCCGGAACACGTGTTGACGATGATCGCCCGGCCAGGGGAGATGCCGCAGTTGTCTCGCCTCCGCGCGGCGGGCATCTCCTGCCCGGACCGCCTGTTGTTTTGTGCGAAGGAAGCCACCTACAAGACGTGGTTCCCCATGACGCGGCGGTGGCTCGATTTCGATCAGGCCGAAATTGACTTGCGCCTCGACGGAACTTTAGTCTCCTACCTCCTAGCGCGACCGACCCCGGTGCCGTTCATTACCGGCCACTGGATCATTCGGGACGGCTATGTCATCGTCTCTGCCGCGGTCCCGGCGCTCAACTTTGAGAACTAAAGAGTGGAGGGGCGAGCGACAAAAACCGTGGCCAGGCGCTTGCCCTTCTCTTTGATTAGGGCGACGGATCGGCCCTGCGGATCGACGGCCGCGTAGGTGCCTTTCAACCCACGCGGCTCCAGCCACTTACCCATGGCCAAGGCCTGAGCCTCGTCATCGGTGACCTCCAAGACCGGATAGCTACGGGCGAGCGCCTCGTCGAGGCTCAAGGACAGCCTCGGGGAGGTCTCGAGGGCGTCGAGGGGGAGGGCGTCGTCAAGCGTAAAAGGCCCTACCTCCGTGCGGCGCAGCGCGGTGAGATGCCCGCCGACGCCAAGCGCTTCCCCCAAATCCCGAGCCAGCGAGCGGATGTAGGTGCCTGAAGAACAGGCCACCGACACGTCCAGATCAATGAACTCTCCGGTGCGCCGCGTATCGAGGATATCGAAGCGGCTGACCGTTACCGGGCGAGCTGGAATCTCAACCTCTTCGCCCGCCCGCACCCGTTCGTGGGCACGCTTGCCATCGATTTTGATCGCGGACACCGCTGCCGGACGCTGCATAATATCGCCGGTCAAGGCATCAACTTCCTGCGCAATGGCTGAATCTTCCACAGCGGTTGCCGGTTCGCCCCACGTGCTTTCCCCCTCCGCGTCGTCGGTGTGGGTCGCCATGCCGAGGCGAATCGTCGCGTCGTAAGCCTTGGTAGAGGCCACCATGTGGGCGAGGAACTTGGTGCCGCGCTCAATGCCCACGATGAGCACCCCCGTGGCCATGGGATCTAGCGTGCCTGCGTGCCCCACCTTGCGGGTGTGGAAGAAGCGCCGCAGTTTTCCCACGACATCGTGCGAGGTCATGCCGGCGGGCTTGTCGACGACCACGAGGCCAGAACGTTCGAGCGGATCAGTCATGCCCTGCAGTCTAGGGCACCGTCTGCTGTGGGATAGCATGGTGCCCGTGGATATTTGGTACGGAATCGATAGCATCCCCGCTGACCTCGGTCCGACGTCGGTGACAATTGGCGTCTTCGACGGCCTACACCGCGGCCACCAGCAGCTCGTGACGAAGGCCGTCGAGCACGCGCGCGAACACGGTCATAGTGCGGTCATGGTGACCTTCGATCCGCACCCAGTTTCGGTGTTCCTTCCGGAGCGCGCGCCGTTGTCCGTCATTACATTTGAGCGCCGCATGCAACTGGCGGAAGAAATGGGCATCGAGGCCGTGCTCGTCATCGATTTCACGGAGGAGCTCCGGGGCGTCGAGCCGCGCGAATACGTGACAGACCTCCTTGTGGGGCGCTTGCATGCGGAACACGTCGTGGTGGGGGAGAACTTCACCTTTGGCGCGGGCGCGGCTGGTACGGCGGCGGCGCTGGCGGAGTTCGGAGCCGAGTTCGGCTTCGGCGTTGACATCGTGCCCTTGCTTGACGACGACGGCGAGCGCATCTGCTCCACCAACATCCGCGCCGCTCTTGCCAAGGGCGATATTGCACGCGCGAATTGGGCGCTGGGACGTCATTTCACGGTGACTGGGCCCGTCGTGCGTGGTGCGGGGCGCGGTGGAAAGGAACTCGGTTTCCCGACCGCCAACCAGTACTTCCCGGAATCCGTTGCCATCCCAGCCGATGGCGTCTACGCGGGCTGGTTCGTGGTCGAGCCCACCGGCGCCCCTTTGGAAGGAGACATGGAACCCGGCGTTCCTTATCCAGCGGCCATTTCGGTGGGCACGAACCCCACCTTCGGCGACGAGGAGCGCTCTGTGGAGTCCTTCGTGCTGGACCGCGACGCCGACCTCTACGGCCACGAGGCCACCGTGCATTTTGTCGATCACGTGCGCGACATGGAGAAATTCAACTCCGTTGAGGAGCTCCTAGCGGCTATGGAGCGCGACGTCGCCCGAGTTCGTGAGATTCTTGCCCGTGAGGCCTAAATGAAGATCATCCTCGACCTCGACACAGGAATCGACGACGCCCTCGCGCTCGCCTATGCCGTTGCGCACCCTGACCTCGAGCTGATCGGGGTCACCGGCACCTATGGCAACGTGCCGGTGGCCTTGGGAGTGCGCAACTCGCTGGCGTTGCTCGAGCTTCTCGACGCCTCGGACGTCCCCGTCTTTTCCGGCCCGACGCGGCCGGGCTTTAGCGTGGCTCCCATTTCGGCGTTCATTCATGGACGCAATGGCCTCGGCGAGGTTCTCTTGCCTCCGCCGCGGCGCAAAGCCTACGAGGATGCGGTGGGCTTTCTTGTCCGTTCGGTCCGCGAACATGGCGAGGACTTGGTGATAGTGCCGACGGGGCCGTCGACAAGCATTGCAGCCGCCATGCGCGAGGACCCGGACTTTGCCCGCAACGCCCGCATCGTGATGATGGGCGGCGCGTTGACCGTACCCGGAAACGTCACTCCTTATGCCGAGGCCAACGTCTTCCAAGATTCCCAAGCCGCGGACTATGTCTTTCGCCATGCACAGAACCTCACTATGGTGGGGCTCGACGTCACGTTGCGCACGTTGCTCACCAGGGAGCATACGAAGCAGTGGCGAGGCACGCGGACGGGCCGGATCTACGCGGACATCGTGGACTACTACATCCGCGCCTACAAAACGACGTCTCCGCACCTCGGCGGTTGTGGGCTCCACGATCCCTTGGCGGTGGCAGTGGCAGCGGATCTTTCGCTGGTCACATGCCTCGACCTCAATCTGCGGTGTGAGGAGAACGGACGCACCATCGGTGACCCTGAGCGCCTAAACAATCCCACCACCCGCGTGGCCGTTGCTGTCGACGACGCGCGCTTCGTCGAGGATTTGATGTCGAAGCTGGGCAGCCTCTATACTTCTACTTCGGCTTGCTGACTGCGGTCCACAGTAGTCACGGGCAGCGCCTTTCAGGCGCAACATTTCATGTGGACTGAAATACAATAGGAGATTTTTCCATGGCTTTGAGCACCGAGAAGAAGGCTGAAATCCTCAAGGAGTACGGCCTGCACGAGACCGACACCGGTTCCCCGGAGGCACAGGTTGCGCTGCTGACTTCCCGCATCAACAACCTGACCGAGCACCTCAAGGATCACAAGCATGATCACCACTCCCGTCGTGGTCTGCTGCTCATGGTTGGTCGCCGTCGTGGCTTGCTGAAGTACCTGGCCGCTAACGACGTTGACCGTTACCGCGATCTGATTTCTCGCCTGGGTCTGCGCCGCTAAGCGCTCGACTTTTAGCCCCCGCACCAAGTGTGCGGGGGTTTTCTTGTCCCTTCTGCTAAAATCCTTGGGCGTTGTCAGAAAACATCGAAGAAGAGGCGGCACCGAAGATCGCCATGACAGCTCCAAGGAGAGTTTCATACATGAGCGCTAAGAACGCTAAGAATCAAACGAACAACTCCGTCGAGTTCGCAATCGACGAGGACTACGGCATTACCGAGGCCATCGCCACCCTGGATAACGGCGATTTCGGCACCCGTACTATCCGTTTTGAGACGGGCCAGCTTGCCCGACAGGCTGGTGGCTCCGTGACTACTTACCTGGACGAGGACACCATGCTGCTGTCCACGACCACCGCTTCCAACCAGCCGCGTGAGGGCTTCGACTTCTTCCCGCTGACCGTGGATGTGGAAGAGCGCATGTACGCCGCGGGTAAGATCCCGGGCTCCTTCTTCCGCCGCGAGGGCCGTCCTTCCACCGAAGCTATCCTGGCCTGCCGCCTCATCGACCGCCCGCTGCGTCCGACCTTCGTGAAGGGTTTGCGCAACGAGGTTCAGGTCGTTGTCACGGTCCTCTCCATGGACCCGGAGGAGTACTACGACGTCGTTGCCATCAACGGTGCTTCTGCCTCCACTCAGCTCTCCGGTCTGCCGGTTTCTGGCCCGGTGGGTGGCGTGCGCATGGCATTGATTGCCGATGACAAGCACCCGAAGGGACAGTGGGTGGTCTTCCCGAACAACGAGCAGCACGAGCGCGCTCTCTTCGAGATGGTCGTTGCCGGCCGCATCGTGAAGAAGGGCCGCAAGGACGACGTCGCCATCATGATGGTGGAGGCGGGTGCCGGCGTGAACGTGGCCGAGCGCATCAAGGAAGGTGCTCCGGCTCCGCAGGAATCCACCGTGGCTGAGGGCCTTGAGGCTGCCAAGCCTTTCATTAAGACCCTGTGCGAAGCGCAGGCAGGCCTGGCCGAGCGCGCCGCCAAGGAAACCCAGGAATTCCCGCTCTTCCCGGCCTATGGGGATGATGTCTACGCTGCTGTCGAAAAGGCTGCCTCCAAGAAGCTGGAGAAGCTGCTTACCATCCCGGGCAAGCAGGACCGCGACGATGCTACCAATGACTACATGGAGCAGGTTGAGGCACAGCTCATCGAGGACTTTGATGACCTCGATGAGGCTGATGCCTCCAAGCAGATCCGCAATGCATTCAATGCCGTGATGAAGGCCATCGTCCGCAACAAGATCCTCACTGAAGGATTCCGCATCGATGGCCGCGGCGTCACCGATATCCGCGACCTCGGCGTTGAGGTTGATCTTGTTCCGCGCGCCCATGGTTCCTCCCTCTTTGAGCGCGGTGAGACCCAGATTCTGGGTGTGACCACCCTGGACATGCTCAAGATGGAACAGCAGATCGACTCCCTGACCCCAGTGGAGTCTAAGCGCTACATGCACCACTACAACTTCCCGCCGTATTCCACCGGTGAGACCGGCCGTGTGGGCTCCCCGAAGCGCCGCGAAATCGGCCACGGTGCTCTGGCTGAGCGTGCCTTGCTGCCGGTTATCCCGTCCCGCGAGGATTTCCCTTATGCCATCCGCCAGGTTTCTGAGGCCCTCGGCTCCAACGGTTCCACCTCCATGGGGTCCGTCTGTGCATCCACCCTGTCCCTCTACAACGCGGGCGTTCCGCTGAAGGCACCGGTGGCAGGTATCGCCATGGGCCTTGTTTCCGGTGAGGTCAATGGCAAGGAAAAGTTCGTGGCGCTCACCGATATTCTCGGCGCTGAGGACGCTTTCGGCGATATGGACTTCAAGGTCGCCGGCACCTCCGAGTTCATCACTGCACTGCAGCTGGATACCAAATTGGACGGCATTCCTTCGCACGTGCTTGCCGACGCCCTCGAGCAAGCCCGCGACGCCCGTGCCGCCATCCTTGACACCATGGCTGAGGTCATCGAAGGCCCTGATGAGATGTCTGGCCTGGCTCCGCGCATTACCTCTGTGACCATTCCGGTGAACAAGATTGGTGAGCTCATTGGTCCGAAGGGCAAGACCATCAACGCAATCACCGAGGAGACCGGTGCCGATGTCTCCATTGAGGAAGACGGCACTGTTTATATCTCTGCCGCTACCGGCGAAGCCGCTGAGGCAGCCATTGAACGAGTGAATGGCATCGCTAACCCGCAGCTACCCAAGGTTGGCGAGCGTTTCCTTGGCACCGTGGTTAAGACCGTGGCCTTTGGTGCCTTCGTCTCCCTGACCCCGGGCCGTGACGGCCTGGTGCACATCTCGAAGCTGGGCGGCGACGAGCGCATCGAAAAGGTCGAAGACGTTGTCAACGTTGGTGACAAGATCCAGGTTGAAATCGCGGACATTGATAACCGCGGCAAGATTTCCCTGGTTCCGGTTGAGGAGGACTAATCCTCAGATCACCTAGGAACGACTAGGACGAGGGCCCTGCCATCCAGCTCTTAAGTAGCTGAGGCAGGGGCCTTAGCGTTGCCGCGGCCGCTATTCTTGGAAGTCGAGTACCAAGCGCTTGGGGTGCTCAAGGAAAGTCACCGAGTACGGCGTCTTCTTTTTCAGGCCAATGACCAGTTGGGATTGTGCCTCGAATGAGGTGGTGTATACGACTTCGCTCACCACGCCGGCACCAGGTGTAGTTCCCGGCTTCATATATTTTTCTTCAAGCTCAGGCGTGGAAGGCCGCGGGGTGCCTTCGATTCCCAGGTTGAGAAAAGCGCTTCCTTAAAAGCAGCGGCATTGGCTACCTGCCGGGAAGAGGAGCCAGCGTGTCATTGGACTGCTGCGGTGCATCGGCGGTGCTTGTGCTCGACGGAATCGTGCTGACCAGCGGCGCCGGTAACGTATCCGCGCCGCGATCCGTGCATCCGCCCAGCGGCATGATACATACAGCGGTGATGATTGCGACGATGGAAGCGGAAGAAACTGGACGCGACAATTTCGCTATCTCTTAAGCTGTACAAGTTGGATGAGGTTTCCTACGGTGTCATCGAAGACAGCGATGATAGAGGGGCCGACGTCGGTGGGCTCCATAGTGAAATCCACGCCCTTTTCAGTGAGCTCCCTATATTCCTTCTCCACGTCTGCGGACAAGAACTGGGTGGCAGGAATGCTATCGGCCTTGAGCGCTGCTGCGTAGTCCTTGGACACCGGGTGGGCCTTCGGCTCGAGGAGGAGCTGCGTATTTCCTTGACCTTCAGCATTGGTCACCGTGAGCCATCGAAAGTCTCCGTGGGTTACATCGTCCTTGGCTCGAAAGCCGAGCGTATTGACATAGAAGTCGTGCGCGCGAGCAACGTCATCGACAGGTACTGAAGCAATGTAGATCTGCATTCGCCCCATATAAACGAGCATGACGAAACCACGCCGGCGGCCCTGCCTGCAGCAGGGGAGACCTGACTAGGGCTGAGTGATACAGTCGTCGTTCTTTTCGACGGTGGGTGTGTTCTTGGTTTCTTGTCCTTGCGGTTGTTTGGAGTGGTGTCGTCGTTTGATTCGACGAGGGCTAGGCCCCTGTTCTTCGTTATCGTCGTCGTTTGAATCGACGGGGTTTAGAAGGGGATGTCCTCGCCGTTGTCGGTGTTGGTCTGGGTTTCGGCTTCGGTGTTGGCTTTGGTTTTGGCTTGTTGTTGTGCGTAGTCGTCGAGTTCTTGTTTGAGGTGTTGGGCTTCTTCACGCACGCGTTTTCTGGTGGCGGTGATGTGTTGGGCGACTGTTTGTGCCCACCGTTTCTGTTTTGGTGCCAGGGGGCCTTCTGCTTCGTTGATGGTCCAGGTACCGTCAGCGAAAAGCCAGATAACATCCCCGCTGTAGGGGTCCAGCAGGTATTTTAAGGTGCCATCGGTTTTCATGTTGTGATGGCCTTGGCATAAGCATGCCAGGTTCTTCGGGTGGGTTGGCCCGCCTTCAGCCCAGTTATGCCGGTGATCAAGCTGGGTAAGAAAGGCAGGTTTCTCACACCCGCCGACCCGGCAGGTCCCGTCGCGGCCTTCGACGTGTTTGCGCATAATCAGGCCCGGTTGGTAGCCGTCTGCTTCGTCGATGTCACCGGTTAAATCCCGGGCTTTATCATGCGGCATAGCCTCTTGCCGCCAGCCGAAGCCTTCAATAAAGGTCGGGGCATTCTCAATATCGCAGGCCTGATAGGTATGTAGCACCACAGCGGCTGGAGGCTCAATCTCACCGGACAGCAGTTTCTTGACAGCATCAGGAATCGTCAGGTCGTGCTTGGCAGCGGTTTGGTGGATGAAGGCATCGAGTTTAATGCCGGTATCTTCAGTAACTTGGAGTTCTAGCCACGCAGAGGTGCCATTAGAAGAAAACCGGTAGGCATCCTTGGGGCGGGTATCACGAAAAGCGATGGAGTCATCCAGGGTTTTACAGATATCGCGGACTTTACGCCTGATCTGGCTACGGGTAGGAAAAGCCTGATTCGCCTTAGTGGGGGTGAAAAAGTCAGCCAGGATGGTGTCGATAAAATCCAGGGTTTCATCCGTCAGGGCTGTCAGGGCCGACATGGGCTGATCAATAGCAATCAAGGACTCGATGTCGAGCAGGCACGAGGTGTCTTGTATGGCTTTGACTTTCGGCAGGCTATCAAGCCGGTGGATAGCACGCAGACCTGCTTTGATGTGACCTTCCGGCAGTGACCAGGCAGCCACCAGGGATAGTGCGGTGGTGTTGATATCAGCCTGCAGGCTAGGCATAGCACCAACCCAGGTGTTGTAGATAGCGCGGCGGGCTGCCGCACGGGCCATCGCGTGTGGGTTATGAGGGTTGGTGGTGGAAAAGAAATAGGTTGGTGGGTGTGTGGCGGTGGTGGTCATGAATGTCTCCCCCGAGAAACATGAGTTAGAAGAAATGTTCTAACAATGATTCTACCGACCCTCACCGAACATGTCGATAATTAGTAGTGAATTCACGTCAAGTCGTTACTATAAACGGGGGTATCCGCGTCAAAATAGATTGGATGTGCGATACAAATGTGACAGGTTGCAAAACCGCCTAAACGCCAGTGAACTACGCAATTGATCGAGGTTTATGGCGGCCCTCTCTGCCCTGTCCAAAACCCTGCCGGCGGCGGGGATAGACTGGGCACAGCTGACCGTATGAACACGTATGAAGGGATTGTGAATGACTATCAAGGTGGGTGTCCTTGGCGCTAAGGGCCGCGTGGGGCAGGCAATCGTGGAGGGCGTCAACGCTGCAGAAGATCTGGAGCTTGTCGCTGAAATTGATCGCGAAACCCCGCTGGAGAAGCTAGTTGAAGCAGGCGCCGAGGTCGCCGTCGACTTCACTCAGCCCGCATCGGTTATGGATAATCTTGAGTTTTGTATCGCCAACGGAATCCATGCTGTTGTCGGCACCACGGGCTTCGACGAGGAGCGGCTAGCCAAGGTAGAGGAGTGGACTAAGAAGGAGGACGCTGGCAACGTTCTCATCGCTCCGAACTTTGCTGTCTCAGCTGTATTGACCATGGTGTTTGCTGCCCAAGCGGCGAAGTTCTTCGATAGCGCCGAGGTTGTTGAATACCACCACCCGAATAAGCTTGACGCGCCGTCCGGCACGGCGGTTCATACTGCGCAGGGAATTGCGAAGGCTCGTAAGGAAGCCGGCCTGGATGCAATGCCGGACAAGACCGAGCAGTCCCTTGACGGTGCACGAGGTGCAGACGTTGATGGCGTCCACGTCCATGCAGTTCGCATGCAGGGAATGGTGGCGCATGAAGAGGTAATCTTCGGTACCCAAGGGCAATCCCTGACCATCCGCCAGGATTCCTATGACCGCTCTTCCTTTACTCCCGGTGTTTTGCTTGGTGTGCGCGAGATTTCCTCCCACGCAGGTTTGACCGTGGGGCTTGAGAAGTATCTGGGGCTGTAATGGCAAAGGTCTCTGAGCTTGATGTCCAACTCATCGCGGCAACGGCGTTTCATGCACCACGCGGGGTGGATTGGAAGGCGGACGAGGGGGCGTCGGAAAGCGAGGCGTTAGTCGAGTTTGCTGGGCGTGCGTGTTACGAGTCCTTCGATAAGCCAAATCCTCGTACCGCGTCGAACCAGGCTTATTTACACCACATCTTGGAAGTGGGTCACGACGCGCTTCTGGAGCATGCCACCGCGACGCTGTATATAAGAGGGCTGTCGCGCTCGGCAACGCATGAGTTGGTGCGCCACCGGCACTTCTCCTTCTCCCAGCTTTCACAACGCTTCGTACACTCCGACGAAGCAGAGGTAGTGCTGCCCAAGTTCATTGCAGAAGATGAGCAGCTAACGCGGTTAACGCTACAAGCGGCCGATGAAGCGAGGTTTGTCTACGAAGAGCTGCTCGACGCCCTCGAGTCCAAACTGGAAGAGGAACCAAACGCATTGCTTCGTAAGAAGCAGGCGCGGCAGGCAGCGCGTGCGGTTTTGCCCAATCTCACAGAGTCCCGCATAGTAGTGACCGGCAACTACCGTGCGTGGCGCCACTTTATCGGCGCTCGGGCAACGGAGCAGGCTGATACTGAGATGCGCCAATTGGCGGTGACATGCTTGAAGCTGTTGAGAGAGCAATCGCCGGTGCTTTTCGACGACTTCCACATCACCACTTTGTCCGACGGGACCGAAATGGCTTCGAGCCCGTACGCTTAAAGGCTTTGCAGGAGACTCGCGCACGACCCCGATGCAGCCAATAGGGGCGAAAGCGGGTAATCTTGACGCCTATGAGCACAGGTATGACAGCACAGACAGGCGTCGACACCTTCGGACGCGTAGGCGTAGCTATGGTCACTCCATTTGACCAGGATGGCGCCTTGGATGTGTCCGCTGGTCGTCGCCTGGCAGCTCATCTGGTTGATAACGGTATTGATTCGCTCATTTTGGCTGGGACCACGGGTGAGTCACCGACGACGTCATTGGATGAGAAACTGGAGCTGTTTGCAGCTGTAAAGGAAGAGGTAGGCAGTCGCGCTAAGCTGTGTGCGGGAGCGGGAACCAATAACACCGCCACCAGCATTTCAGCAGCGCGCGCTTTCGCTGATGCGGGAGCAGACAGCCTCTTGGTTGTAACTCCGTATTACTCCAAGCCTTCCCAAGCCGGTGTGTATGCGCACTTTAGCGCTGTCGCTGACGCCGTGGACCTCCCCATTTGTCTGTATGACATCCCTGGCCGCTCGGGCATTCCGATTGAGACGGAGACCCTTCTTCGCCTTGCGGAAGTGCCGAACATCAAGGCCGTCAAGGACGCCAAAGGCGATCTTGTGGCGGCTGCACCGCTTATCCAGGAAACCGGATTGGCATGGTACTCCGGAGATGACGGGCTGAACTTGCCGTGGCTGGCCCTCGGTGCTTCAGGCGTTATTTCCGTGATTGGTCATATTGCCCCGCGTGCCCTGGCTGATCTCTACGTGGCCTTCGACGAAGGCGATATCGCACGTGCACGAGAGATCAACGCGAAAACTTTGTCCCCGCTCGTCGAGGCGCAAGGCCGCCTCGGAGGAGCAACTCTTGTTAAAGCTGCCTTGCGCCTGCAGGGCATTGAAGTTGGAGAACCTCGTCTCCCGGTTTCCGCAGCTGACGCGGATGAGATTGAGGTTCTCCGTCACGATTTGGAAAAGGCTGGAGTCCTTTAAGAATGACTGAATCCCGTAACCGTTCCCGCAAGGTGACCCGTAAGGCGGGTCCGCCTTCGGAGACTGAGACCGCCTCGAATGAGGCGGCTTCGCCGGTTTTTCAAGCGCCGAACGAATCGGCTGCATCCGGCAATAATTCGAACGAGTCTAATAACTCGAATTCTGAGGACGGCAACCGCCGTTCTCGCTCCCGTGGTTCCCGTGGCGGCCGTGGTCGCGGTCGCGGCGGCAACAACAACCACAACAACGGTGGCCGCAACAACAATCGCAACCGTAATAACAACCGTGGCCGCCGCAACGTTCCCAAGTCCATGCAGGGCGCGGATCTGACGAAGCGTCTGCCGGAGCCGCCGAAGCAGCAGAAGGATTCGCTGCGTATTTATGCCCTGGGCGGTATTTCTGAGATCGGTCGTAACATGACCGTCTTCGAGTACCAGGACGAGATGCTCATCATCGACTGTGGCGTGCTCTTCCCGTCCTCCGGTGAGCCTGGCGTTGACCTGATCCTGCCGGACTTTGGCCCGATCGAGAAGAAGATTCACAAGGTCAAGGCTCTCGTTGTAACCCACGCTCACGAGGACCACATTGGTGCTATCCCGTGGCTGCTGAAGCTGCGCCCGGATATTCCAATCGTGGCATCGCGCTTTACCATCGCGCTGATTGCGGCGAAGTGTAAGGAGCACCGCCAGAAGCCGAAGTTCGTTGAGGTCAACGAGAAGTCGGATGTGAACTACGGTTCGTTCCGCTGCCGTTTTTGGGCAGTTAACCACTCCGTTCCGGATGCACTGGGCATCATGCTGGGCACCCCGGCTGGCAATATCATCCACACCGGTGACATCAAGCTGGACCAGACCCCGCTGGATAACCGTCCGACCGACCTTCCGGCGCTATCTCGCTACGGTGATGAGGGCGTCGACCTGATGCTCTGCGAATCCACCAACGCGAACATCCCGGGCGTTTCCGCATCCGAGGGAGATATCCCGGCTACCTTCCGCCGCCTGGTGTCCAATGCTAAGCAGCGCGTCATCATCGCAACCTTCGCGTCCAACGTGTACCGTGTACAGGCAGCTATCGACGCCGCCGTTTATGCTGGCCGCAAGGTTGCCTTCAACGGCCGCTCGATGATGCGCAACATGGAAATCGCCGAGAAGATGGGCTTCCTGAAGGTTCCGCGCGGAACCATCATCTCGATCGACGAGGCTGCCAAGATGGCACCGCACAAGGTCTTGCTCATCACCACCGGTACCCAGGGCGAGCCAATGGCTGCGTTGTCACGCATGGCACGCCGTGAGCACCGTCAGATCACCGTCCGCGACGGCGACCTCATCATCTTCTCCTCGTCCCTGATTCCGGGCAACGAAGAGGCCGTTTACGGTGTCATGAACATGCTCTCCCAGATTGGTGCTGAAGTTATCACCAACAAGGAAGCCAAGGTTCACGCCTCCGGCCACGGCTACGGCGGCGAGCTGCTCTTCCTGTACAACGCTGCGCGTCCGAAGAACGTTATGCCGGTCCACGGCGAGTGGCGTCACCTGCGTGCAAACAAGGAACTGGCAGTCTCCACTGGCGTTGACCGCGACCGCGTGGTTCTGGCACAGAACGGCGTTGTCGTTGATCTGCGCAACGGCCGTGCAGAGGTTGTTGGCCAGATTACCGTGGGTAACCTCTACGTCGATGGCGTCTCCATGGGTGACGTCGACGCAGATACCCTGGCAGACCGCACCAACCTCGGCTCTGGCGGCGTCGTTTCCATCACCTGTGTGATTGATAACCGCACGTCCCGGCTGCTTGAGCATCCGGCTGTATCCACCACTGGTTTCTCTGACGATGACCGCGGCATCGTGCCGGAGGTGGCCAAGTTGGTTGAGTCCACGATGAACGATCTCGCCGCTGAGGGCGAGAACGATACCTACCGCATGGTGCAGAAGCTGCGCCGCAAGGTATCCAAGCTCATGGATTCCAAGTACAAGCGCGAGCCGGTCATTCTGCCGACCATCGTGCCGACGAACTCGGATGTCCTGATGCCTGACGACGATGAAGTTCACGCCTCCCGTGAATCGCTCTAACGTCTAGGTAGACAGTGCCCCAGCGTTCCTGCTTCTGGTAGGTATGCTGGGGCGCATGTCGTTTTCCTCAGCAGAACGCGCCAAGATGGTGGCGTTATTCCGTGAACTTGGTCCCGATGCTCCAACGTTGTGCGAAGGGTGGACGGCCCGCGACCTCGTGTCGCACCTCTGGATCCGCGAAAACCGGCCCGACGTCGTCATCAGTTCTTTTGTTCCAGCGCTGACTTCCCATGCGGACAGCATCATGGAGGAAGTCCGTGCGCGAGATTTTGAGGAACTGGTGGATGACTGGGGTAGGGGATTGGGAAAGCTCAACCCTCTGCGCTACGTGGATTCAGTGCTCAACACCGCAGAGCATTTTGTGCACCACGAAGACCTACGCCGGGCCAATGCGCACAGCGAACCGCGTGATTTCTCGCTAGCGGTGCAGAAGGAGTTGCTCGCACCGCTAAAGTTTCTCGGGTTAAGGCTGTTGGCGCACTCTCGCCTCCCGGTAGTGCTGGAGCCGGCTGGGTTTGCGCCACTCGTCGCGGCGGATAAACATCGTGTGGCAGCGAAGGGGGACAACGTGGTGCGGGTCCGTGGGGCAGTTTCCGAGTTGCTCCTATGGGCGTTCGGCCGCGAGGCGGCTCGTGTTGAGATTGACGGGGATTCATCCGCCGTCGTTAGGTCAAGTCTGTAGGCTGAACTGTCTAAAATCTTCAGTGCACGCGTGTGGCGCATGTTGTTAATGGTGTGTTTGCTACTAAAGTGGCAGGCATGTCTGTCAAGAACGCTCCGTCTCGCGCCTCCGGCCGAGGTCGCACCGCCAATCGGTCGCGGCCGTCCGGCCGCACAAGCTATTCGCTGACCTCCGCAACCCGCGCTGCCGAGACCTCCGAAGAGAGGACCGGCAGCGCCTTTCGCGCCGTTGGCCGAGGACTGGGAACCGTTTTTGGCGCTACCGCCCGAGGCGTGGGAAGCATGGCGCGAGGGGTCGGGCACGGCCTTGCCGGTCTCAAGCCGGTAGATGCGGGGAGTCGAGATGACGACCTCTATGACTCCGCCTACGATGCTGCTCATGACGAGGGTGCCTACGATGATTACGACGAGTTGAGGGAGCCAGGGGAAATTTCTGGACGCGCGAAGAACAAGAAAAAGAGCAACAAGGCCGATAGCGCTGCTCCGGCAAAGAGCAAGGTAACGCGGGCGCGTGACGTCGAAAGCGAGATGCCGACGACGGTCATGGAGCGCCCAGCTCACACTGAGAAGAGTATCCGCGTCTCCAATCCAGACGCGGTCGCTCTTGTGCTTATCGGCGTGGCCATCATCCTTGCTTGCGCCACGTGGTTCCAGGTGGCCGGCATCATCGGTGAGTACCTCACCAATGCTGTGCGCTATGTGGTTGGCGCGGGCGCCTATGTTCTTCCCGTCGCGCTGATCGCCGTCGCCATTGCGCTCATGATGGACTTGTCCGGTCCGGCGGGCCATTTCAAGCCGCGAGTGGTGGGCGGCACGGCCCTCATCGTGGTGTGCATGCTCAGTCTCATCCACATTTTTGCTGGGCTCCCGAAGCTGACCTGGAATAACAATGCTGCCGGGGAGGCAGGCGGTGCCATCGGCTTTGGAATCGGCGAGCTGCTCGTGGCGGCTTTTTCCAGCTATGTGGCGGTGCCGCTGCTCTTCCTGCTCATTGTGTACGGGGCGCTCAACATCACGGGCATTACCTTGCGCGAAGCTTATGACTTCGTGGCCGCCCAATTCTCCGCGCTCGTCGGCGGCCTGCGTGATCGCAAGAACCGTTCGTCCCAAGATGAGCTGCTTGACGACGCCCCTGCTGACGACTACGACTACGTCAGCGATGACATCGATGCCATTGCCGAGGGGCGTGAGCGTCCTGTGCGCCCGGCATACACTTCGCGACCGCGCCCGAAGCAGACACCGAAGCCGATGCCAAAGCAGATTCTGGATGACAATGCCACCGTCTCTTTCGACTCGGCAGCTCAGCCAGTAAGCCAGGAGCCCGTACAGCACGGCCGCCCGAGCTTTGATAGCCGCGCGGATGATACCGACGAGTTCCCCGTCGTACCGGATCCTGAGCCAGCCCCGCAGCCAACTCCGCAACCGGAGCAGAAAGTCGAACCAAAGCCAGAGCCCAAGCCAACACCGATGAAGCGTCCCCGCGTGGACGTCGGCGGTGCCGCCGGTGCAGCACTGGGAGCGGCGGCTGCCGAGGCGTCGGCAAGCGCAGCGTCGGCTGGCTCAGCGGGAGAGGACGTGGTCTCCGCCGCTCATTCCGAGGCAGTGCGCATGTTCCAGGAACGATCCGGACGTGATGCGCGAACGGGTGCCAAGATTGAGGATGAAGCCCAGAGCGTAGCCGAAGAAGCACCCGCAGCCCCGAGTGGTGCGGAAGACACTGCCCTGGGCGGCGGCTACGATGTGCCGACGACGGACCTGCTCACCGCCGGCAAACCTGCGAAGGCACGCACGGAGGCCAACGACCGCATTATCGAAGCCATCACTGAAGTCTTTGAGGAGTTTAAGGTCGATGCCCAAGTCACCGGGTTTAGCCGTGGCCCTACAGTGACGCGCTATGAAATTGAGCTGGGACCAGGCGTCAAGGTTTCGAAGATTACGAACCTGCAGTCCAATCTGGCTTATGCAGTGGCGACGGATAACCTGCGCCTGTTGACCCCGATTCCGGGCAAGTCTGCAGTCGGTATCGAGGTGCCTAATGCGGACCGTGAAATGGTGCGCCTGCGTGATGTTTTGGATTCCCCGGCATTGCGTGCTGATAACGATCCAATGCTCATTGGCTTGGGCAAGGACATCGAGGGCCAATTCACCTCCTTCTCCGTGAAGAAGATGCCGCACCTTCTCGTGGCCGGTGCAACCGGTTCAGGTAAGTCGGCGTTCGTGAACTCGATGCTGGTCTCGCTGCTGACTCGCGCGACCCCGGAAGACGTTCGCCTCATCCTGGTGGATCCGAAGATGGTCGAGCTCACACCCTACGAGGGCATCCCGCACCTCATCACCCCGATCATTACGCAGCCGAAGAAGGCCGCAGCGGCCCTGCAATGGCTGGTGGAGGAGATGGAGCAGCGCTACATGGACATGCAGGCTGCCCGCGTGCGCAAGATCGAGGATTTCAACCGCAAGGTTCGCAGCGGCGAATACCAGGCCCCGGCTGGCTCCCAGCGAGAGATGCGCCCGTACCCCTACATCGTGTGCGTCGTGGACGAGCTCGCGGACCTCATGATGACGGCGCCGAAGGAGATCGAGGACTCCATCGTCCGCATCACCCAGAAGGCCCGTGCGGCGGGTATCCACCTCGTGCTCGCAACACAGCGCCCGTCCGTGGACGTGGTCACCGGCCTTATCAAGACCAACGTGCCGTCCCGCCTGGCGTTCGCGACCTCCTCGCTCACGGACTCCCGCGTCATCTTGGACCAGGGTGGTGCCGAGAAGCTCATCGGTATGGGCGATGGCCTGTTTATCCCGCAGGGCGGGCGCCCAGTGCGCATGCAGGGCGCGTTCGTCTCGGATGAGGAAGTGCAAGCGGTTGTCGACGCCGCGAAGGCACAAGGCACACCGAACTACACCGAAGGTGTCACGGAGGATAAAGCCAAGGACGCCAAGAAGGAGATCGACGAGGAGATCGGCAAGGACATGGACGACCTCTTGGAGGCCGTCGACCTCGTGGTCACATCCCAGTTGGGCTCCACGTCGATGCTTCAGCGCAAGCTGCGCATCGGCTTTGCCAAGGCCGGCCGCCTCATGGACCTCATGGAATCACGGGGTGTGGTTGGGCCTTCGGAAGGCTCCAAGGCCCGTGAGGTGCTGGTCAAACCGGAAGAGCTCGACACCATCATTTGGATGATCAAGGGAGCTGACCCGGCAGAGGCACCGAAGGAAGTCCAAGAGGCTGAAGGTGCAGACGGAACTGAGGACGAGTCAGCAGATACCCGCACCGTCGAAATCTCTGCCAACCCCTCCACAGGTGCGTTCTAAGTTCCGTGTAGGATAGGGCGGGTCTTGGAGGGGAGTACCCCAATCCTCGGCGTCGATCGTCAACACGGCAACTGCGGTACAGTTCCCGGTCGCGCCGGCTAGCGTTGCTCTGCGTAAGCATCACTAGCGGGGGAGACCTCCGGTCTTTGTTGTCGCGTCGACCGGAGGGATAGCGCATTATGCACGTACCATTGTGGGTTTGGGCCATCACCATGGCGGTGATTCTGGGCTTTTTTATTTTCGATTTCTACAGCCACGTTCGCTCGCCCCATGAGCCTACGCTCAAGGAATCCGGTGGGTGGACGCTGTTTTATATGGCAATCGCCGTTGTCTTCGGCGGAGTTGTATGGGTGCTGTGGGACAGCGAACATGCCGCACAGTTCTACACCGGTTGGGTGACGGAACAGGCGCTGAGCGTGGACAATCTATTCGTCTTCTCGCTCATCATGGGATCCTTCAAAATCCCCCGCAGATACCAGCAGAAGGTGCTCCTCATCGGAATCGTTTTGGCCCTGGTATTCCGCCTCATTTTCATTTTGTTGGGCGCGGCAATTATCGCTGCATGGTCTGATGTCTTCTACATCTTCGCAATCTTCCTCATTTACACCGCAGTGAAGCTGCTCATCGATGAGATCAACGACGCCCCGGAGACTGACCCCAATGACATGCTGGTGGTTAAGTGGCTGCGCAAGGTCGTACACGTAACCCCGCGCTACCACGGAGATAAGCTCACCCACCGTGAAGAGTCCGGGGAGAAGAAGGGGAAGTTCGCGCTCACCCCGCTGTTCGTGGCGCTGGCAGCAATTGGGCTTATCGACGTCATGTTTGCCTTCGACTCCATCCCCGCCATCTACGGCATTACCTCGGAGCCCTTCCTAGTATTCACCACCAACGCATTCGCGCTCATGGGCCTGCGTCAGATGTTCTTCCTCATCGATGGCCTGTTGGACCGTCTGGTTTACCTGCCCTATGGCCTGGGTATCATTCTGCTGTTCATCGGCGTCAAGCTGTTGTTCCATGCATTGCATGAGAACAACTTGCCGTTCATTAATGGCGGTGAGGATGTTTCCGCCGTGCCGGAGATTTCCACGCTGATGTCGCTGTTGGTCATCGTCGGCGTGCTCGCAATCACTGTGTTGCTGTCTGTGTGGAAAGACAAGCGCGACCAAACTCAGGGTGGCGTGGTGATTTCCCACAACCACTACGACTGGGACGATGTTGGCAACAAGATCGTTCGTAACAAGCAGGGGGAGCTTGTGGGCAAGGCAGAGGACCTGCCGAAATCCGAGCTGCCCTAACTCCGAGTGCTGCCCGAGTCCCGGGCAGCATGGGAGAAGAGTTTAAAAGGAATTGATAACGGGATTCCACTCGCGGAAGGCACGGCCAGTGACGGCGCCTTCAACGTAGAAGGGGTCCTGGTCCATGAGGGCGATTACCTCGGCCACCTCAATTGACTCGTCCTCAAATTGCAGGACGATGAGAGCCCCACCCTTGGAATCGGTGAAGGGGCCCGATCCGCAGATCTGGCCTTTCTCATGGAGCGCGCCGATGAACTCGCGGTGTTTCGGGCGAACATTTGCGATGACTGGGTTGGATGGATTGTATTCATAGGAGACAGCGAAGTACTTCATATTTTCCATGGTAGTGCTCGCGCGAGGGGTAGGGAGGCCACGGTAGGATGAAGGGCGTGAATGATTCTCAGGCTGCGCACAACCACTCTCAAACCGCGGATGTAAATCCCGAGGTCTCCAATTGGAATCTTCCCAATATCTTGACCAGTTTGCGCATCCTCTTTATCCCCTTGTTCGCCTGGTTGGTTTTGGCCGGACATGAGTGGTGGTCCTTTGTATGCTTTGCGCTCCTCATGCTCACAGACAAGCTGGATGGCGATATCGCACGCTCGCGTGGGCTCATTACAAATTTCGGCAAGATTGCGGATCCCATCGCGGATAAGGCTCTGATGACCGCGGCCTTCGTGTGCCTCAACATCACTGGTGCTCTGCCCGTGTGGATCACCGTCGTCATTCTCTTCCGTGAGTTCGGAATCACTATTTGGCGCTTCTTCTTGCTGCGCCAAGGAAAAGTGGTGCCGGCTTCCCAAGGCGGAAAGCTCAAGACAGCGCTGCAGACCTTGGCGGTGGCGTTGTATCTCTGTCCGCTGCCGGGGTGGATGGACCTTCCGAGCTTCCTCGTCATGTTGGCTGCCGCCTTCGTTACTGTCCTGACCGGCATCCAGTATCTCATTGATGGCCGTAGGGAGAACCAGTGAGCATCGAGGAGCAATTAGTGTCCAGGCTCCGTGAGCGCGGCGAAACCGTGGCGTTCTGTGAGTCCCTTACTGCCGGTTTAGCCGCTGCCACGGTGGCGAGCGTGCCGGGAGCCTCGGCGGTGTTGCGGGGCGGTCTGGTGACGTATGCGACAGAGGTCAAGGCACATTTCCTCAACACCACCGTGGAAGAGCTTGACGATCAAGGCGTGGTGTCCGCAGCAACTGCCGCGCAGATGGCTGAGGCCGCAGTTGTCGAAACGCGTGCGGATTGGGGGATAGGGCTGACTGGTGTGGCCGGGCCGGACCTCCAAGAAGGTAAACCTGCGGGAACCGTGTATGTGGGGCTGTGCGGGAGGGGCGACGGGGGCGTCGCCAAGCGCGGCGTCCTCTATGAGCTTTCTGCTGAGGGGCGCAACGCGATTCGTGCCGGTGCAGTTGAGGTAGCATTGAGTCTTCTCCTATCAACTCTTGAAGAAAAATAGTTGATTGTGGGAACAAGGAGGAGTGCTGGGCCGTTGTACGGAGTGATGAACACTTCAGTTGCATTACTTGATAAGCCCACCCAGACCAGCACGCGGTCGACGCGGACCCCTGAGCCGCTGCTGCGTGAGGCGCTCGGACTGACGCTTCGCGCCTTCCGTGCGGATAAGGGCGTGACCCTTCGTGAGCTCGCCGGTGTAGCGCGCGTGTCCCCGGGATACCTTTCGGAGTTGGAGCGCGGCCGCAAGGAGGTTTCCTCTGAGCTTCTGGCATCCGTGTGCCATGCGCTTGATGTCAGTGTTTCCGATGTTCTCATCGAGGCCGCTGGCTACATGGCGCTGCCATCGATGGATGAGGAGCTAGCGTCCACCGCACCCGCAGCATCGGAACTGTAGAACCGCGGCGTAGCACTGCTTGCTTCGCTAATATTAGGCAGGCAGAGAATTCTCTTCGAACACTTTTTATAGACACAACGAACTGCTGAGAAAGGCACCTTCTGTTATGGCGAATCCATTCGTAAAGGCCTGGAAGTACTTGATGGCTCTCTTCGATTCGAAGATCGAGGAGAACGCTGATCCGAAGGTACAGATTGAGCAGGCAATCGAGGAAGCTCAGCGCCAGCACCAGGAGCTCTCGCAGCAGGCTGCGGCGGTCATCGGCAACCAGCGTCAGCTGGAGATGCAGCTCAACCGCCGTCTCAGCGAGATCGAAAAGCTGCAGCAGAACACCCGCAACGCTCTGAACTTGGCGGACAAGGCTCGTGCTGAGGGCGATGCGCAGAAGGCTACCGAGTATGAGAACGCAGCAGAAGCCTTCGCCGCCCAGTTGGTAACTGCCGAGGAGTCTGTTGAGGACACCAAGAAGCTGCATGATCAGGCGCTGCAGCAGGCGGAGCAGGCTAAGAAGGCCGTCGAGCGCAATGGCATGGCCCTGCGTGAGAAGGTCAACGAGCGCTCGAAGCTGCTGTCCCAGCTTGAACAGGCCAAGATGCAGGAGAAGGTTTCCGAGTCCCTCAACTCGATGAATGAGCTTTCTGCCAACGGCAACACCCCGTCTCTGGACGCGGTGCGCGACAAGATTGAGCGCCGTTACTCCAAGGCCCTGGGTCAGGCAGAGCTCGCGGAGAACTCCGTGTCTAACCGTATGCAGGAGATTGAGCAGGCCGGCGTGCAACTGGCTGGCCACTCCCGTCTCGAGCAGATTCGCGCGGAGATGAATAACCCGAAGGCCGTGGAGGGCAACTCCCAGCAGGCAATCGGCTCGGCAGGAACCCAGGCTCAGCCGAACATGCAGAACGATGCCGTTCAGGCCCGCCTGCGCGAGCTGCGCGGAGAATAGGCTTAGTCGCCGACGCCGCGCGCTTGAAGCGCCTCACCCATGGCGCGTGCGCGGCGGATAGAGCGAATGATAACCGGGGTGCCAAAAGCGGTTAATGATGCCGTGGCGCCCCGGGCTTTTCGTGCGTCTAGCACCTCGACCACGGTTCCCAGCATGAGGGGAAGCAGTCGAATAGTCAGGGACATCGCCAGCGTGATGTTCTCAACGGGGACCCCGAGGCGCCCCAGCGGGGCAAGGGCGCGATCCAGGGAGTCCATCATTTCCGAGACTTTCGTCGTGAGCGTCAGCAGGACCGCCGCGCTAATCGCCGCGTAAATCGTGAGGAACATGACGGCAGCCGCCGTGAAGTCCTTCTGCCACCACTGAAATGCAGCGAGCGCGACGAGGAGATAGAGCGGCGGCGCGAGCTGGCCGAGCGCGACGCGAAAGGGAACCCGGGCAATGGGAAAGAGGGCAAGGGGGAGAGCGAGGCTTAGCGCTGCCCAGCTAATCGTGTGAACGGCCAGCGAAGTCACGAGGATGAAGCCGATGAGTACGAGGAATTTCACCGCGGCGGGGATGCGGTGGATGATGGTGTCGGCGTCGACATAGAAGCCGAGTGGGATGTTCTTGGGCATGATCGCTAGAGGGGGCGGGATTCCATGAGCTTCGTATAGAAGGGAATGACCTCGTCGGGTGTTCCATCGGCGGCTACGTGGTGGTCGTCAATGCACAGAACGCGGTCAAAGTCGGAGAGGAAGTCCAGGTCGTGGGTAACCACGATCAGCTGCTGCTCCAGGTTGGCGAACTCGCGGCGAATGCGGTCACGGTTGCGCAGGTCCAGCAGGGTTGTCGGCTCGTCGGCGATGATGACGGTCGGTTCCATGACCAGTACCGCAGCCAGCGCGAGGAGCTGTTTCTGCCCGCCGGAGAGCGAGTGTGGGGATTGTTCGGCCAGGGCGTCGAGGCCGAAGCGTTCGAGGGCGGCGTCGACACGGGCGGTGCGTTCCTCCCGAGGCAGCTTGAGGCGGCGCAGGGAGAATTCCACGTCATCGCGTACCTGCGGCATGACGATTTGGTTCTCGGCGTCTGAGAACACGAATCCCACGCGGCGCCGGATTTCTTTGCCGTGCTTGGCGACGTCCATGTTGTCCACCAAGACCTCACCGCGTGAGGGCTCGCCAAGACCATTGATGAGTCGGACGAGGGTTGACTTGCCTCCGCCGTTGGCGCCGATGATGCCGATGCGTTGTTCGCTCAAGTTGAGGGAAACGTCGTTAAGCACTGGCGTCTCGTCGAAGGTGACGGACACGTTGCGGAATTCAATGAGCGGCACGGGAGCTACTTCGCCTTAGCGGTGCGTCGGCCCATCAGGTCTGGGAACGCTGCATGGACGCCGACCGCAATGACAACCATTACGGCGACCTTGATGAGATCGGGGATGAGGAATGGCCCTTGGGCGATGGTGGCTGCACCGAAGGACATGTCAGAGCGGTACATCAGGCCGAGAATTCCGCAGAAGTACTGGACGGCGAGGCCAACGACGCCGGCGATAGCGAGGATGAGCGTCATTCCGCCCTTGTTGCGCGGGGCGCGGTAGGCGATGAGTCCGGCGATGGCCGGGGCGACCACATAGCCAACGAGGTAGCCAACTGTGGGGCCGGCGAGAGCGCTCAACGCGCTACGTCCGCCGGCGAGGATGGGAAGGCCGACGAGGCCGAGGGCAATGAAGAGCAGGCCCACGAAGAGGCCGCGGCGGCCGCCGAGGACCAGACCCGCGAGGATGATAACCGCGTTTTGAAGAACGATGGGTACGCCCGCGGTGGGAGTAGGAATAGAGACAAAAGCAAAGACTATGATGAGCGCGGTAAAGACCGCGACGTACGCGATGTCAGTCGCGACGGAATTCTTTTTCATGGGCCAAAGTTTATCCAGTGGGATAACTGTGCAGCAAATAGCACCTTTTGAACAGTGTTCAAGTACGCAATTTAGGACGCGCATCCACCCCGAACGGGGTATCTTTGGTGCATGGAAATTGGGCAGAAACAAGCGTGGCTTAAGGGTTTAGGGTGCCTTAGGGCGCGCTATGGGGCAGTAGCACTTCTTTCCGGTGTGGCTATAGGCGGCTTAGCTGGATGTTCGTTGGTGAATTCCGCGAATGTCATCGAAAATATCGATGAGGCCGCTGGGGTCGAGGAAGGGGAGCCGGGAAGCGTAGACATGCCGATCGGTGACATCTTCGATTCGGAGTATGAACGGGTGATCATTATTTGCCCCGGCGCTACCGAAAGGGATGTCCTCGCCGCCAGCGATGGAACCTGGCAGGGAGGTACAGATGAGGACGATGAGTGGGTGCCACCGGCGGCGGGTAGCGTTGAGCTCTACCGCGATGTGCAAGGGCCGGGGTATTCCAAGTATATGAGTAGCAGGGCTGACCTCGATGACCTGGATGTTTGCAGCTCGTTAGGGGAGGAGGTGGCCGTTCTTCAGACTGCTGAGAAGGTGACCTTCTCGCGGCACGAGCAGGACGGTCCTTGGGTACTTCAGTAGTGGAGGCTGTCGCTGGGACACGCGCTTGGGCGAAATGGAAAATCGAACACTTGTGTGTGTATTGTGGGACGTGGTCCGGCAGGCACGTTAGGGTGACTTCGTGGCTTGAGGAGAGGGCGCTAAGGCTGTTTGGGTCGCGCTAGGGAACCTCAGCTGCCACGTGGCAGTCTAACTAGGTGCCACCTTTAATGAACGCGTAAGAACGCACTACAACTGACGCACGATAGTGAGGAAATGAATGGCTACGAAGAAGAAGTCCTCGGCAGCAAGCAAGGGCGATGATCGTCAAAAAGCCCTTGACGCTGCCATGGCGATGATTGAGAAGGATTTTGGTAAGGGCGCCGTTATGCGCCTGGGTGATGATGATCGCCCGCCAATCCAGGCTATTTCCTCCGGTAATACGGCCATCGATATTGCATTGGGCGTCGGCGGCTTCCCGCGTGGCCGTATCGTGGAGATTTATGGTCCGGAATCCTCGGGTAAAACTACCGTTGCTCTGCACGCGATTGCATCGGCGCAGAAGACTGGCGGTATTGCGGCCTTCATCGATGCTGAGCATGCTCTCGATCCGGAGTACGCACGTCTGCTTGGCGTTGATACCGATAACCTGTTGGTCTCCCAGCCAGATACTGGTGAGCAGGCTTTGGAAATCGCCGATATGCTCGTGCGCTCTGGTGCTATTGACATCATCGTGATTGACTCGGTTGCTGCGCTGACCCCCAAGGCGGAGATCGAAGGTGAGATGGGTGATAGCCACGTTGGCCTCCAGGCTCGTCTCATGTCCCAGGCGCTGCGTAAGATGACGGGTGCTCTGTACAACTCGGGGACCACCGCCATCTTCATCAACCAGCTGCGTGAAAAGATCGGCGTGATGTTTGGTTCGCCGGAGACCACGACTGGCGGTAAGGCGCTGAAGTTCTACGCCTCGGTGCGCTGCGATATTCGCCGCATTCAGACCCTCAAGGACGGTCAGGATGCCATCGGTAACCGCACCAAGCTCAAGGTTGTAAAGAACAAGGTCTCCCCGCCGTTCAAGATCGCTGAGTTCGACATCATGTATGGCGAAGGTATTTCGCGCGAGTCTTCCATTATTGACTTGGGCGTCGAACACGGCTTCATCAAGAAGTCTGGTTCCTGGTTTACCTATGAGGGTGACCAGCTGGGCCAAGGCAAGGAGAAGGCTCGTAACTTCCTCAAGGATAATCCGGATCTGGCGGATGAGATTGAGAAGAAGATCTTCGTCAAGCTCGGTGTGGGTGCTGCCGCTGCCGAGAGTGGCGACAACGTGGCCATGGATGTGCCAGGAGCAGATGATCCGCTGACGGATGAGTCTGTGGATCTGGTTCCGAACGTCGATTTCGACGACGACTAAACGGGATCTATGGCACAACCCTCATCGGAGAAGATTGAGAAGCTGCGCCAGGCCCTCGAATCCTATGAATCAGGTGACGCGGGCGGACAGCTAGTTGACGCAGAAGCCGAAGCTGCGAAGGCTCCCGTGCGTTCTCGTGCGCTCGGTCTGCTGGACCAGAGAGCGCGTTCCCGCAAGGAACTGCGTGACCGCCTCGTTGCTGCGGACTTCGAGCCCGACGTGGTCGAGGAAGTTGTTGATGACCTCGCAGATGTCGGCCTTGTTGATGACGCGAGCTTTGCCAAGGAATGGGTTCGCCAGCGTCATGCGCGGCGCGGCAAGTCGTCCCGCGCCCTCAACGTGGAGCTCAAGGAGAAGGGCGTTGATGCCGCTGATCGGGCCGCAGCCTTAGAGCAGATTACAGACGAATCTGAAGAGGCCGTCGCCCGCCAGGTCGCGGAGAAGAAGGCGCGGACGCTTAAAAAGGTTCCGGCCGACCGGCATGAAAGGGACAAATTCCTGCGCCGCATCGTGGGAACGCTCGCGCGGCGCGGCTACAACCAGGAACTTGTCATGCGCATATCCATCGAGGCTCTTGATGCGCGCATCGCCGAATTAAAGGCATTATGAGTAGCCGGATGGGCCAGTTAGAATGTCCCCCCGTGAGCTCCCCCGAAATCAATAGCCAGCCCCGCACCTATGAGGTGCGGACTTTCGGCTGCCAAATGAACGTTCATGACTCCGAGCGCATCTCCGGTTTGCTCGAGGAAGCCGGCTACTCGGCGGCACCGGATGGCGCCGAGCCTGACCTCGTAGTCTTCAACACCTGTGCTGTGCGTGAGAACGCCGACAAGCGTTTGTATGGAACCCTAGGTGCGCTCAAGAAGACGAAAGAGAACCACCCCGGCATGCAGATCGCTGTGGGCGGCTGCTTGGCGCAAAAGGATAAGGACACAGTCCTTGACCATGCGCCGTGGGTCGATGCGGTATTCGGCACCCACAACATGGCGGCTTTGCCGACACTTCTTGAACGCGCTCGCCACAATGATGAGGCCCAGGTTGAAATCGTCGACGCGCTTGAGGCTTTTCCCTCCGTGCTGCCGGCCAAGCGCGAGTCCGCCTATGCCGGGTGGGTATCGGTCTCCGTGGGCTGCAATAACACCTGTACTTTCTGCATCGTTCCTTCCCTGCGCGGCAAGGAGGAGGACCGCCGCCCTGGCGACATCCTCGCAGAGGTTCAGGCCTTGGTGGAGCAGGGCGTGTCCGAGGTGACGTTGCTGGGCCAAAACGTCAATGCCTATGGCGTCAATTTCGCTGACCCGGACCTGCCGCGAGACCGCTTCGCCTTTTCCAAGCTGCTGCGGGAAGTGGGCAAGATCGAGGGGCTTGAGCGCCTGCGCTTTACTTCCCCGCACCCGGCAGAGTTCACCTCCGACGTCATCGATGCCATGGCGGAGACTCCGGCTGTGTGCCCGCAGTTGCACATGCCGCTGCAGTCTGGCTCCGACAAGGTCCTCAAAGACATGCGCCGTTCCTACCGCACGAAGAAGTTCCTGGGCATCCTCGACGAAGTGCGCGAGAAAATGCCGCACGCCGCCATCACCACCGATATCATCGTGGGCTTCCCCGGTGAGACGGAGGAGGACTTTGAGGCCACCCTGGATGTGGTGCGTCGCGCCCGCTTCGCCTCCGCGTTTACCTTCCAGTATTCGCCGCGTCCGGGAACCCCGGCTGCGGTCATGGAGAACCAGATCCCGAAGGAGGTAGTGCAGGAGCGCTTCGAGCGCCTTGTAGCGCTGCAAGACTGCATCCAGGCCGAGGAGAATGCGAAGCTCATCGGCACCGATGTGGAGCTCCTGGTCCAGGCGGAAGGCGGCCGCAAGTCCGCCGAGACCCACCGCCTTACCGGTCGTGCTCGCGATGGCCGCCTCGTTCACTTTGCTCCCGTCGATGGTGAGGGCAAGGACATCTCCACGGAGATTCGCCCTGGCGATGTCGTGCACACCACCGTGACGGATGCGGGTTCCTTCTTCCTCGTGGCCGATTCCGGTGTCAGTGAGCACCGCCGCACCAAGGCCGGCGACATGTCGGCTGCGGGGCAGACCCCGACCACGGCGCCGATTGGGGTGGGGTTGGGGCTGCCGGGCGTCGGCAAGCCCAGCGCTCCCGCTGATTCCTGTGGCTGCTAGAAGGGAGTAGGCTCCGATTCTATGAGTGATGACTTGAAGCAGGTGCGCGATGCTGTCGCCGCAGAAAAGCGCGCGGCGAAGACCATCGAACTGGGAAAGCACAAATATGCGCTCATCGTGTCTGTCGTGGCGTGGGTAGCGTATCTGGTTCTGCCTTATGCCGGTGACGCCCGTGGATGGGAAGCACTCTTCGTAGGCGGAACCGCCGAGGGAGTGCGAATTTCACTTATGGAGACCGTTAGCGCCTGGTTAGCGTTGGGTGGCGTGGGAATTCTGACTACCGCTACGATCCTTACGCGGCGGACGTCTGTGGCTCTCGCCGCATGGATGATGGTGACCATCTCCTTTTTCGTTAACTTGTGGGGATTCTGGTACCGCGGCGGTGCCGCTGAGGGGGCATCTATTGGCATGTACGTGGGCGCTGTGTCTACGTTGGTGGCCTTCCTGGTGTACTGCCAAGTGGCGTTGCGCCACAGCCCTGAGCAGCTAGCCGCCGCGGAGCGTGTCCGTGAAGTCTCGGGGCAGCTTGACCACGTGGGAGTCCTGCAGAACGAAGCCGCGACCGCGCTTCCAGCGGAACAGAACCCGCTGCTTATCGACGACCGCCGCTCACGCGCCGCCTCACGCCACCGGAGCCAGCAGGGCGAGGAATAAGCGTTCCTAGATTCGTGTTGTGGAGTGCATGGCTACACTCTTTGACTCTTTAGAACTGGGACGACTAACGCTTCCAAACCGCGTGACGATGGCGGCTTTGACCCGGTCGCGCGCAGGTCGCGACGGTGTCCCCACGCAGTTGCACGAGAGGTACTACGCGCAACGCGCCTCCATGGGGCTTATCGTGACAGAAGGTGTGTTCCCAGCGGTGACCAGCCGTGCCTTCCCAGGCCAGCCTGGTATCGAGACACCAGAGCAGATAGCTGGGTGGCGTCGCGTGGCGAAGTCCGTTCACGATTCCGGCGGGCGCATCTTCATGCAGGTAATGAATGGCGGGCGTTTGTCTCATGCCAGCCTTCTTGAAGGAGCGGAGCCGGCAGCTCCCTCCGCGCTGGCCTCCGGCACTGCGGTGAGAGATTTCGAATCCCGTAAGGAGTGCCCAGTGCCCCGAGCACTCGATAGTGAAGAGATGCCGCGCATCATCGATGAGTTCCGGCAAGCCGCACGCAACGCCATTGACGCAGGCATGGATGGCGTAGAGATCCACGGTGCCAACGGCTATCTCCTGCATCAATTCCTTTCCCCGAGCTCGAATCACCGCGACGATGCTTATGGCGGAAGCCCGCAGAAGCGCTACCGTCTTGTGGAGGAGATCCTGCGTGCGGTGGCTGAAGAGATTGGCGCGGACCGCCTTGCGCTGCGCCTATCGCCGCAAAACAATATTCAAGGCATTGAGGAAAGCGATACTGAGGATGTGCGCGCCACCTATGGTGGGCTGCTTCGCGCCATCGAAGACCTCGGCTTGGCCTATGTTTCTTTCCTTCACGCAGAGCCCACTGGTGAGCTCATCACCGAGCTGAGCACTCATGTTCGCGCCAACGGGAAGACACGCGTCATCCTCAACTCAGGCTTTGGTCGTATCACCCAGCGGGAGGAGGCCGAGCAGCTGGTGCAGCACGGCGATGCCGTGGCGGTGGGGCGGCTGGCCATCTCGAATCCGGACCTAGTCCGCCGCTGGCAGGAGGAATTGCCTGTCACCGCGCCGGATGAGAGAACGTTCTACACGGGAGGGGAGCGCGGCTATACCGACTACCCCGTTTATACAGTGAGCTCGTAGGCGCTGCTGGCGGAAATGACGTGCGCCCCGAGGCGGGCATACAGCGCGTTCATCGCTGGATCGGCCTGGGCCACTGAGCAATACGCACGGCGCACGGTGGGCCAGTGGTGCGCCACTGCGTACTGAGCGTGCTGTTTGGCGCGCGTGGCGAACCCGCGGCGTCGGTATTCACGGTCAGTCACTGTAAGCGTCCACTCGCACACCTCGGGGTCTGCATCGCCGTGACGGGAGAGCTCCGTGAGGGCGACGACTTTACCTCGGTCGAGAATACCCACGAGCAGAGTGTGCGCTCCGCGGGAGCGCAGTCGGGCGTGAGCCTCCTTGAGGCGCTGCCGCGTCCACACGATGGGCTCGACGCTCAAGTCACCGTAGACCGCGTCGGTGGAGGCGAGGGTGAGCAAGCGGAGGACGTCGTCAAGCAGCGCGTCCGGAATATCGTAGTCCGGCCAGACATGCGCGCCGAGGACCGGGGAGGTGGCAGCGATGTCGATGTACATCTGGCGCTCGGCGTGCTTCTGGCGAAAGCCCAGTTCGAGGTAGGCCTGCGACATCGGATCGTATGAGTAGTCCGCGTCCGGCGGGTACAGCATGCCAACCTGGGCATTCTTGCGGCCTAGCTGGCGGGTAAGGCGGAGGGCTTCGCGGGCCAAGATCCGCGTGACCTCGAGGGCTTCCGGCTCCAGCTCTTCCCCAGGCAGCGGGAGGAGATCGGCGGCGAGGACGCACTCGATGTCGGCGTTATCTGTCTCTTCCAAAAGCGGAAGCGAGATGTGGATGAAACCGTCGAAGTCAATTTCTGGGCTGGGCTCGGCGGCCGAAATAACCGGCAAGCCCAACTCTCCAGCTGGGCCCAAGACGGAGTCTGTCAGACCAACGAGGTAGGTACGCGACTCCGTAGAACCTTGGAGACGCTGGAGCACGCGACGCGGAGAGCCACTGGCCGCGGGATCACCGCTGGCCTCTTGCGCGGCAAGGTTAGCGTCGAAGACGAAGCTGCGGAGACAGTCAGCCGGCTCAGCGTGGGCCGAGCCCGGCGGGGCGACGATGTGAACGAACACTCAGGCTATGCGGCGCGCTTACTTGCCGTTGACAGCAGCCGCGGCGGCATCCGCGAACTCCTGCCACTGCTTGGCCTGGGCGCGCAGATCCTCTGCCTTCTTGGTATTGCCCTTGGCCTCAGCTGCTTCTGCTTGAGCGGTGAAGTCATCCACCTTGGCCTGGAACTGAGCCACGCGGGCCTGGGCCTCCGGATCCGTCCGGCGCCACTCTGAATCCTCGGCATCGCTCACGCGCTTTTCCAGAGCGGAAATCTTAGCCTCGTACTCGCGCACCTGATTGCGTGGGACGAAACCAATCTCCTCCCACTTTTCTTGCAGCTCTCGCAGCTTGGCCTTCGCCGCGTCGAGCGACTTGGTGGGATCAATCTGGGAGTCATATTCCGCAATGAGTGCGTCCTTGGCGGCGGCGTTCTCTGCGAACTGCTTGTCGCGCTCATCGTTGACGGCGTTGCGGGCATTAAAAAAGTGGTCCTGCGCGGCGCGGAAGCGGGCCCAGAGCTTGTCATCGATCTCGCGCGGCGCGCGGCCAGCAGCCTTCCACTCCGTCATGAGGTCGCGGTAAGCGCGCGCCGTCTCACCCCAGTTAGTGGATTCCTTGATAGCTTCTGCGCGCTCAACCAATTCTTCCTTCTTGGCGCGGGCAGCAGCGCGGTTGCGGTCGAGCTCAGCGAAGTGCGAGCCGCGGCGGCGGTTGAAGGAATCCCGGGCGCGGGAATAGCGCTTCCACAGGGCATCATCCGTGTGGCGGTCGATGCCGCGGATCTGCTTCCATTCCTCGAGGATGTCGCGGATGCGGTCGCCGGCGGCCTTCCACTCCGTCGAGTTAGCGGCGATGTCCTCGGCCTCTGCGGCGAGCTTCTCCTTCTTTGCGATTGCCTCCTCGCGGCGGCGGGCCTTATCGGCCTGTGCTTGCTCGCCGGCTTCGACGGAATGCTCGATGACGGTGCCCAGGCGCTGATCCAAGGCTGCAATATCACCAATCACCGCCTGCGTGGGCAGGGATTCCCGCAGCTCTGCCGCGGTAGCCTTAATCGATGCTGCATCGCCCGGATGTGCATTCAGGCGGGATTCCAGCAGCTCGATCTCAGTAGACAAATCATCGTAGCGTGCGCCAAAATGCGCTAGGCCTTCTTCAGGAGTACCCGCCTGCCATTCACCGATCTTGCGTTCGCCCTCGGGTGCTTTGACATACACCGAACCATCAGCATCAACGCGGCCCCACTGAGTGGGATCGTTCTTCACAGGCTGCACCGGGCGAGCTGCCGGGGCGGAAGGAGTTGGGCCGGGGCGAGAACCCTTGCGGGGCATGGCTCCAGGGGAAGGAATAGCGGACATGGTAGGAAACCACCTTCGGTACTATCGCGCCGCGCGACACGGCTGCCAGAACTTATGTCACACAACACTACCGTTTCAGCCGCGCAGCCGCGTGTTAACCCCGAAAAACTAACCTTATAGGATGGGAGTCGATGCAGAATCTCATGATTATGCCAGCCTCACCGGCCCTGGCGGAAGAACTCTCACCCAGCGATGATGCCTCGCGTGCGCTGCTCAGTGCTGCGTGCGAGTTGGCCCGTGATGCCGCACGCGTGAGCGGCAGCAGCCCCCTCCAGGTGGACATTGTGGGATCGCGCGATGTGCGCTGGCGTACCGAGCACACAGGGAGCTTGAAAGCATGGGGAGCACCACAGGTCAATGTCGGCGGCGGGAATTTCCTTCCGGAAATCATGGCCCGCTACGTGCTTAGCCGTGCGCTTAATCTCACTTCCGATGAACCGGGCTTCGTGGTGGAGGATTCTCGCGCTGAACTCGGTGAGGTCCGCCCCGGGCGCTTGACTGTGGTCTGTGTTGACGGTTCGGCCGGCCTGACCGAGCGCGCGCCGCTTGCGCTTGTCGATGGCGCACGGGATGCACACCTGTGGTGCGAAAGCATCCTAGCGGGAGGGGAAGGCCACTGCGACGAAGAGCGCCTCCGCGCTGCCGGTGTGCTCGAGACGAGCCTCTGGGCACGGTTGGCAAGCGTGCACCCGCGTCACGCGGAACTGCGGGCGGCGGATTCAACCCTGGGGGTAGGACGCTATGTGGCGGGGTGGCAGTGCTAATGCCTGAAATTCAAGCACCCGGCCCAACCCCTATCGCGGTGGTGGGGCCGACGGCCTCCGGGAAATCAGCGCTCGGGGTAGCCCTGGCCCACGAGCTCGACGGGGAAGTTGTCAACGTCGACTCGATGCAGCTCTACCGGGGCATGGATATCGGCACAGCCAAGCTGACAATGGAGGAACGCGAAGGCATTCCGCACCATCAGCTCGATGTGTGGGACGTGACGGAAACGGCGTCGGTAGCGCGCTATCAGGCCTCCGCCATCGCGGATATTGACGGCATCCGTGCACGCGGTAAAACCCCGATTCTGGTGGGCGGCTCCATGCTGTATATCCAATCGCTCGTGGATAACTGGCAATTCCCACCCACTGACCCGCAGGTGCGGGCCCGCTGGGAGGCACGGCGCCAAGAGATTGGTACCGATGCTCTGCACGCGGAGCTGGCCGCTGTGGACCCAGCGGCCGCAGCCATCATCGAGGACAAAGACCCGCGCCGCACCGTGCGCGCGCTGGAGGTTATCGAGCTAACTGGGAAGCCCTTCAAAGCCAGCCAGCCACCGAAGAACGCCCCGCCCCGGTGGGGGACGATAATCCTCGGTCTGCGCACGGATTCCAGCTGGCTGAACCCACGCATTGAGCTGCGCAGCCGCCTCATGTTCGATAAAGGGCTCGTGGAGGAAGTCGAAAACCTCCAAGCCCACGGTCTGAAGGCTGACTCCACAGCAGGCCGGGCGATCGGCTACGCACAGGTGCTGCAAGCCCAGCGCGGCGAGCTGACATGGGAAGAAGCAGTGGAGCGCACCATTACCGGAACCCGCCGCTATGTGCGCCGCCAGCGCTCCTGGTTCAACCGCGACAAGCGGATCCAGTGGCTCGATGCTGCGGCCGAGACGACGCCGCAGGCATTGCGTATCGTGGAAGGACAGTAGACTTTAAACCTATGAAGTTTGCAAAAGGCCACGGAACTGAGAACGACTTCGTCATTGTGGAAGGAACAGAAGCGCTGCCGCCGGAAAAGGTAGTGGCTCTGTGTGACCGTCGTGCGGGAATCGGTGCGGACGGCGTGCTGCGCGTTATCCGCGCCGGTCAGCTGCTTGCCAATGGGGAGATTGAGGAACTCGCGCCGGGTATCGCTGCGGAGGACTGGTTCATGGACTACCGCAACGCAGATGGCTCGATTGCGGAGATGTGTGGCAACGGCACCCGGGTCTTCGCGCACTGGGTTCGCTCCCGGGGGTTGGTGGATACGGATACCTTCACCGTGGGCACACGCGCCGGAGCCAAGCAGGTGACCGTGCACTCCTTCAACGACTCGGCGGCCGAAGTCAGCGTGGAGATGGGTCCAGCACAGGTGCTCGGCGTCTCCACAGCGTCGATGGCGGGGGAGAGCTTTGCCGGCCTTGGCGTAGACGTGGGAAATCCCCATTTGGCGGCGGTTATCCCAGGCCTTAGCGCAGAGGAATTGGCTGGAAAGCGCCTCGAGCAACCGGTATTTGATACGGATTTCTTCCCGGCTGGCGTCAACCTTGAGCTGGTCACGCCCTTGCGGGATGGAACGGTTCACATGCGCGTCTTCGAGCGCGGCTCGGGTGAGACTCGTTCGTGCGGCACCGGAACGGTGGCGGCAGCGTGCGCCGCGCTTGCCGACGCCTCCCGCATCACCGGCAGCGTCCGCGTCATCGTCCCCGGCGGCCAGGTCCAGGTAGAAATCACCGAGGACGGTTCCACGCTGACGGGCCCTTCGCGCATCGTGGCAACTGGTGAAACGTCACTATAGAGCTTTCAGGACGGTGTTTAGCGTCCGTCCTCCTTTTCGTAATTGGTTCCCAAGGCCAAGGCGGCGCGGCGGGCGGCGAGCCAGGCTTCTTTGAGCTCGGCGGCGCGTTCATCGGCTACCTTGAGCAGGGATTCAAGCTCACTTGTCTCGGCATTCGGCGAGTTTACTCGAGCGTCGAGGCGGCGTAAGAAGCGTTGCGCGCCATGCATCTCGTAGTGGAACGCTTCGATGGCGGGGTTGGCGCAGTCGGCGTCGACAAGCGCCGGGCGGTGCAACGTGCGGTCGGCGAGGGACTCTGCGTCGTCGCTCGTGGCAAACGTCGCGTAATCCTCAAGCACTCCCGTGATGTCCTCCACCGTGAGCGCAATAGAAGCCCGCAGTGCCGCATGTTCAGAGGCGTTGGGGCGGGCGTCGGCAAAGAGCCACAGCGCTGCGCACACAAACGCGGCGAGGATAACCCCCGGCAGCTTCAGCGTCAGAATCAACACCGCAGCGGTAACCACGGCGAGAAGCAGCGCAAGGCCGCGACGCTGAGATGCGGAAAAACTCATGTGAACTACTCTACGGAAGTTCTAGTGACCGCCGCAGCCGCCGGAGCCGCAGGCGCACCCGCCTTCGCCGCCGCAGCCGCCGGTAGGCAGCGCGATCGAGGCGGTCAGCATTGCCGAACCCGCAAGAACGGAATTCTTTACCGGGAGGTCTCCAAAGCTCTCGGGCAAGCAGAGATCGAAGGGGAACGCACCATCCATGACCAGATGCATGAAGCGTTCACCGGTGAGCTGGTTGTGGCGCCACTCGGATTCCATGACCCGTGCTGCAAAGGTGCAGCCCGGGGTGGGGGTTTCGGCGCCGGAGCCAGCCGCGACAATGTCCGCGCCCGCGGACTCAAACGTGGCCGGGTAGCTTCCTTTCGCTGCTTCGTAGGCATCTGTGCTGTCGAATGCGGAGACGTTGAGACCCATCGCAGTGAGCTCTACTTGCTGCCACTGCTGGGTGTCTTCGTCAGCGAGGAGCGGGCCCTGCGCCAGATTTGCCGTCGCCTGCGCGAGCACGTTGCCGAAAGGATCAATGATCTCCAGGAAAGCCAAGACATCATTAATCATCGACACGTGGGCGAAGCCCTGGGTAACGCCCTCGAAACCAATGAAGGTGGCGAAAGGCTCGACGGCGAGGATATTGAGTTGCGCGCCGGAAGGATCCGCGAACTGGATAAGTTGTCCCCCGCGAACCTCCCCGGTCACTGCCAGTTGATTGGTGGAAATGGCTGCCTCAACGGCGTCCTGCCAGCGCTCGTAGTTAAGGCCGATGGCCTGCATCTCTGGGTGGGAGGTTTCTTTCACGGTCATGCGCACCATTGTATCTGTCGCAGAGGGGACTCAAAAACCATCGCTGATACGTCACCGCGCTGCGGCAGTTCGTGGGAACAGGAAGCGGAGATTCCCAGTTGAGAGCGGCAACGTGCAAGAATAGGGAGCATATGACAAAAGAAACCCATGATGATCTCCTCGCGCAGGCTTTTGGTGAGCCCGCGCCCAAATCACAGGAGCCAACTACCGGTGATCTCGACCTTGCGGAGCGCAACGCCTTCCGGCGAGTAAACCGTGAGACCACCATCCGCGCGGAAGACACCACCGATGGCTACGAGGTGGAGTATCGAAAGCTGCGCCTTGAGCAAGTGGTGCTCGTGGGAGTGTGGACCGAAGGTACCGTGGCCGAGGTCGAGGCTACGATGGCGGAGCTAGCCGCCCTGACGGAAACCGCGGGAGCCGAAGTCGTCGAAGCCTTGTACCAGAAGCGCGATAAACCGGATCCGGGCACCTATATCGGTTCGGGCAAAGTGAACGAGCTCAAGGACATCGTGGCTGCTACTGGCGCGGATACCGTGGTGTGCGATGGCGAGCTAACCCCCGGCCAGCTCTCTGCCTTGGAGCGTGCGCTCAACACCAAGGTCATTGACCGCACCATGCTCATCCTGGATATCTTTGCGCAGCACGCCAAGTCCAAGGAAGGCAAGGCCCAGGTCTCGCTCGCGCAGCTGGAATACCTCTATACCCATACCCGTGGTTGGGGTGGAAACCTCTCGCGCCAGGCGGGCGGCCGCGCCGGCTCCAACGGTGGCGTGGGCCTGCGTGGTCCGGGTGAGACCAAGATTGAGACGGACCGCCGCCGCATCCGCACGCAGATGGCCCTGCTTCGCAAGGAGCTTAGGGCGATGAAAACGGCACGTGAGATTAAGCGTTCGCGCCGTGCGTCATCGACGATCCCTCAGATCGCCATCGCCGGCTACACCAACGCTGGCAAGTCCTCCCTCATTAATGCAATGACGGGTGCCGGCGTGCTGGTGGAGGACGCGCTCTTCGCGACCTTGGATCCCACCACTCGCCGCGCCGAGCTTGCCGATGGCCGCCAGGTCGTCTTCACCGATACCGTTGGGTTCGTGCGCCATCTGCCCACGCAGTTGGTGGAAGCCTTCAAGTCCACCTTGGAGGAGGTCCTCGCAGCAGACCTGATGCTGCACGTGGTGGACGGGTCGGATCCCTTCCCGCTGAAGCAGATTGAGGCCGTCAACCAGGTCATTTATGACATCGTGAAGGAGACCGGTGAGGAGGCACCGCCGGAGATCGTCGTGATCAATAAGATTGACCAGGCCGATCCGCTGGTGCTGGCGGAACTGCGTCACGTCCTCGACCGCGACAACGTTGTGTATGTTTCCGCCAAGACGGGGGAGGGCATTGATGAGCTCACCACGCGCGTGGAGCTGTTCCTCAACTCTCAGGATGAACACGTGCGGCTTCTCGTGCCGTTTACCCGCGGGGACGTGATCGATCGCATCCACACCCAAGGCACCGTGCGCGGCGAGGACTACACGGGGGAGGGCACGCTTGTCGACGTCCGCCTGCCAGCTTCCGTCGCCGCCGAGCTCAAAGAATTTCGAGTTTCTGACCAAGATGCTTAGGTTTCGGTGCTCGCGTGAGCCATAATTAAGGCTCGTGAGTAGTTTTGGCTGGGCCGTCCACGGGGACGGAAAGACGATTAAGCCGGGCGCGGTTGTCGCACCCGAAGAACGATTGAGCTGGGGCCGCACCATCGGCATCGGCATGCAGCACGTGGTGGCCATGTTTGGTGCGACGTTGCTCGTGCCCACCCTGACCGGATTCCCGGTCAACACGACGCTGCTGTTTTCGGGTTTGGGAACGATTCTGTTCCTCCTGATTACCCGCAACCGCTTGCCTTCCTACCTGGGCTCCTCATTCGCGTTCATTGCGCCGCTGAGCGCCTCCCAGCAGTACGGCATTGGCGCGCAGGCAGGTTCCGTCCTCGTGACTGGCCTGGTCTTGGTGGCCATTGGTCTCGCGGTGAAGGCGGCGGGCCGAAAGGTCCTCGACGCTGTCATGCCGCCGGCCGTCACCGGTGCCATTGTTGCGCTGATCGGCCTCAACTTGGCTCCCAATGCGGCCACCAACTATTCGAGCCAGCCGCTGGTTGCCACGGTGACGCTGGCGGTCATCATCCTCGCCACTGTCGCTGGGCGGGGCATGGTTTCGCGTCTGTCGATTCTGATTGGTGTCGTCGTCGGCTGGGCTTTCGCGGCCGCCACGGGCAACCTCGGTGAGGGCGCGGTGGAGTCTATCCGCGAGGCGGCTTGGATTGGCTTCCCGCAGTTCCATGCGCCGGAGTTCCACGTTTCAGCCATCGCGGCAGCACTTCCGGTGTTGGTCGTTCTGATTGCTGAAAATGTCGGCCACGTTAAGGCGGTCTCTGAGATGACCAAGCGCGACCTCGACGATCTCGCTGGCGATGCTCTCATCGCGGACGGCCTGGCTACCTCCCTGGCCGGTGGTTTCGGTGGTTCCGGCACCACAACCTACGCGGAGAACATCGGCGTCATGGCCGCCACCCGCGTCTACTCGACGGCCGCCTATTGGGTAGCCGCTGTTACCGCTATCGCGCTGGCCTTCATCCCGAAGTTTGGCGCGCTTATCTTCACCATCCCCACGGGCGTGCTGGGTGGTGCTTGCATCGTCCTCTACGGCCTTATCGGCATGCTTGGCGTGCGCATCTGGATGGACAACAAGGTCAACTTCAACAACCCGGTGAACCTTACTGCGGCGGCAGTGGCGCTCATCGCGGGCATTGGCAATCTCACGCTCGACGTCTTCGGTGTGACGCTCGAAGGTATTGCCTGGGGCTCGGTTGGCATCATCGTGCTCTACCCAGTGATGAAGAAGCTTTACGGCAGCATCGGCGAGGGCCGCGGCGCGAAGTACTAGAGGCGCTTCCGCCGACTAGCGAGGATAAGGGACCGGAGCAAAAGCACCATCTGGACGCGTATTTACGCAAAACCCCAGATGAATGTGTGCAGAAGTCTGCATAAGGTGCTTTTACTTCGGTCCCTCTGCGGTATGAGGCAGCGCATCCACATGGTTCTACTCACATGGTTCGGGTCAGAAGGTTTTCTTGGGGTCAAGTGAACCTTATAGGCACCTCTATATGGTTTCCTTGCCCCCAGCAAAACCGTTTGAGTAGAGCCCGATGACTAGAACCTTTTGCTAGACAACCAAGCAACGAAAAGCTCCCGCCACCCTCAGCGTAAGAGGGAAGCGGGAGCTGCCGTTCTATAAACGGGAAGTGCTTTAGGAAGCGTCGAGGTCCTGCTCGATAAGGCCGGCAATCTTCTCGACAGCCGCCTCGTTCTCGGAGGTCACGGTGACTTCGTCGCCCTGCTCGGCGCCGAGAGCCATGATCATGAGGGAGGAAGCAGCATCGGTCTCATCCTCGTCCTCATCGCCAACGAGGGTGAGGAAGATGTCCTCATCGAACTCAGCGGCAGCGTCTGCGATGATGGAGGCCGGACGTGCGTGCAGTCCGACGGAGGAACCAACCTTGACGGTCTTAGAAGCCATGATGATAATCCTTTCGAATTACGGTATTTCGTGCTTACAAGTGTACGCGGGTTAAGGGTTAGGCGGCAGCCTTGGCCATGTCGGCCTTCGCTGCAGCCTCTTCAGCAGCCTTGTTGGGCCAGAATCGCTTCATCGCGATGACCGCGATGGTGGACACGATGACGCCGGCAAGGATGGCCACGAAGTATGCCCACGCAGGTTCGATGGCGAAGATAACGAAGATTCCGCCGTGCGGGGCGCGAGACATGACGTCAAGGGACATCGATAGCGCACCAGTGACCGCGCCACCGAGCATCATCGAAGGGATAACACGCAGCGGGTCGGCGGCAGCGAACGGAATGGCGCCCTCGGAAACGAAGGACAGGCCCAGCAGCCACGCGGACTTGCCGTTCTCCTGCTCCGCCGGCGTGAACAGGTTCTTACGTACAAAGGTCGCAATGGACAGTGCAATCGGCGGAACCATACCGGAGGCCATGACGGCGGCCATGATCTTCATGGAGGCCTCGTCGCCCGTGGACAGGCCAGCGGTGGCGAAGAGGTAGGCAGCCTTGTTGACCGGGCCACCCAGGTCGGAGCACATCATCAGGCCGAGGATGATGCCCAGAAGGACAGCGGAGGAACCAGACATCGAGGACAGCCAGTTCTGCAGGCCCTCCATGATGGCGGCCAGCGGGGCGCCGAGAAGCAGGTACATGAGCAGGCCAGTAATCATCGTAGCGAGCAGCGGGATGATAACGACAGGCATGAGGGAGCCGATCCAACGCGGTACCTTCCACTTGCCAATCCACATCGCAACAAAGCCAGCAATGAGACCGGTGACAAGACCACCGATGAAGCCAGCGCCGAGGGTCACGGCAATGGCACCACCCGCGAAGCCCGGCGCGATGCCTGGGCGGCCTGCCAGCGCGAAGGCGATATAACCGGAGAGCGCCGCGACGATGAATCCCATCGATGCTTGACCGATGGCGAAGAGCACGGCGCCGATGTACAGGGCGAACCCTGCCTTCTTGAAGGTCATCATTTCGCCGTCGACCATGACGTCATGGCCCGGCAAGTTGGTCAGCGAGTAATCGGTGGTGATGGCCTGCCACCCATTAGCCATGTCATATCCGCCGAAGAGGAACCCCAGTGCCAGGAGGAGGCCGCCCGCGGCAACAAACGGAACCATGTAGGAAACGCCGGTCATGATGGCTTGCTGAATACGCTTGCCCCAGCCCAGACCCTGGCCATCTTCCTCAGCGCTAGAGGAGGACGCGCCGGCAGTTCCTGCCACCTTATGCGCGTTGGGGTTCTTCGAGGCGGCGATGGCCTCATCGATCATCACGCCCGGTTCGTTGATGGCGCGCTTGACGCCAGATTCGATGACCGGCTTGCCGGCGAAGCGCTCACGGTCACGAACGCCCACGTCGGTAGCGAAAATCACGGCGTCGGCAGCCGCAATCGTGTCTGCCGAAACAGAGGTGTTGTTGGAGGACCCCTGGGTCTCCACGGTGAGCTCGACGTCGTCGCGTTCCTCGGCGGTTTGGGTGAGGGCGTCGGCAGCCATGTACGTGTGAGCAATGCCGGTCGGGCATGCGGTGACGGCCACAATGCGCGTCTTCTTCGACTCTGCAGCCTTGCTCGAAGCAGGAGCCGCTGCCGCTGCACTCGCACCTGCAGTGGATGCTGATGCGGTGGCCGCAGCCTTCTTCTTCGGCTTTTCTGCGTTGACAACGTCGAGGACGAGGGAGACGATCTCTTCTTTGGTCTTCGCAGTTCGAAGGGCTTCCAGGAAGTCCTTCTTCACCAGCGCGCGAGCGAGCTTCGAGAGAATCTTCAGATGGGCCTTGCCGCCGCCTTCCGGAGCAGCGATGAGGAACACCAAGTGGGCGTCACCGTCGGGGCCGGAGAAGTCGACCCCGCGCGAGAGACGGGCGAAGGCCAGGGTGGGTTCAGACACGGCAGCAGAGCGGCAGTGCGGGATGGCAACGCCGCCGGGGACACCGGTGCCGGCTTTGGCTTCACGCGCGATGGCCGGGCCTGCCAGCTCGTCCACGGAAGTGGCGCGGCCGGTGTCGTGAACAAGCGTGGCCAGATTGGTAATGACTGATTCGATGCTGTCACCGAAGTCGGCGTCGAGCGCCACGAGGTCGGTGGTGATGAGTTGTGATGACATCGGTAGGTACTCCTCAGTACTGCTAAAGGCCGGTGACGGCCGAAACCGTCGTGTGTTCGATATCTAGTTCTTCGGGGGTTGGAATTTGGGTTCCCGGGAGTGCTGCGGCTGCTGAACCGTAGGCCACAGCCTGGCGCAGGGCCTCGGGGTACGAGGCGCCGGAGCGGCGGGCGAGGATATAGCCGGAGAGCGAAGAATCACCGGCACCCACGGTGGAGCGCAGGGTAATTGGCGGGGGAGTAGCAGCCCATGCTTCGTTGGCCGTGACCAGCACCGCGCCAGCGCCGCCCAGGGTGACAAGAACCTCGGGGATGCCGCGCTTGACGACGACCCTCGCGGCCTCAACCACTCCGCTGAAGTCGCCGTCTTCGGCGGCGGCCTCAAGGGCCTGACCATCGACACCTGCAAGCTGGCCCAGCTCGAGGCCGTTTGGCTTGATGAGGTCGGGGCTGGCTACTTCGAGGTTGTCACCGAGAGCCACCATGGGCGCATCAGAGGTATCGACGGCTATGCGGAGGTCAGGGTTGGCTTCGCGGGCTACCCGGATGAGCTGCGTGTACCAGTCGGTGGGAACGCCTTGGGGGAGAGAGCCTGCCATGACTAACCACTCGGCGTCGGCGCAGTGTTCTGCGAGTGCCTGTGCAACGGCTTGCTGCACGTCCGCATCGAGCGTGGCGCCGGGGCCGTTGAGTTTGGTCGTGCGGCCATTCGGCTCGGTCAGAGTGGTGTTGGTACGCACCGCGCTGTGAGTGGGCACGGCCTGCACGGGAATCGATGCGTCGGCCGCGAGGGCCAGGAAAGGATCGGAGGCAACGGCGGGGAGCAGCGCCAGGCTGTCGACGTTGGCGAGCGTTACCGCGTGCGTAACGTTGACGCCTTTACCACCGGCAACGCTGGAGACGGATCGTGCGCGGTGAACAGCACCAGGTTCGAGTTCCTCGTTCAAGCGCACGGTGGCGTCGATGCTCGGGTTGGGGGTCAAAGTAAGGATCATCGTGGACAATGTCCCCTTTCGCGGAGTGCGTATATTGGGGGCAAACGCGCCTCGGCGGCGTGAACAAGAGCTTCGGTGCGGAGTGCCCGTTGTCAGCGTGAAATTAATGTTGCTTAATGTTGATTATTGCCCGTATGTGTCCGAATGTCAATGGAATCACTGTGGGTTTCGTTGCATTTTTGGTCGACTTGTGATGATCTGGAAAGAGAAAACATCGTCTCCGTAAGGAAATGTGTCATGGAAAACGCATCCCCATCCATCATTAAAGGCACCGGCGTCGTCGCTGGCGTTGCATACGCTGAGGCGGTGTGGGTCCGCCCACGCCCAGAACTGCCCACGGCTGGAGAAACCGTGGCGGAAGAGCAACGTGATGCCGAATACGATCGCTTCCTCGAAGCGGTAGATATGGTTGCTAGCCGGTTGGAACAGCGTGCAGCTGGGGCCGAAGGCCAAGCTGCTGAAGTTCTTGGCGCAACCGCCGGAATGGTCAAGGACCGAGGCTGGCACAAGGCAGTGCGCAAGGGTATTCGCGGCGGTAAGAACGCCGAGTATGCAGTTGTGGGGGCCACGGACAGGTTTGTCACCATGTTTGAGGCCGCCGGCGGCGTCATGGCTGAGCGCACGACGGATCTCAAGGACGTGCGCGATCGAGTGATTGCTCAGCTGCGCGGTGAGCAAGAGCCGGGTCTCCCCATGGTCGAAGGAGAGGCTGTACTGCTGGCTGACGATCTAGCCCCGGCGGATACCGCAACCTTGGACACCACTCACATCAAGGCGCTCGTGACCGAGCTTGGCGGGCCAACCAGCCACACCGCAATTATTGCTCGCCAGCTCGATCTTCCCTGCATCGTGGCAGTGGGCACTAAGCTGCGAACGATTGAGGCTGGCACCCAGCTCTTCGTCGATGGCTCCGTGGGATCGGTGTCCCTGGGTGCAGATCGTGCCTCCGCGCTGAAGGCCGTGGAGGAATACCGTGAGAAGGCGGCACGAGTTGCCCAGTGGCGGGGACCGGCCCAGACCAAGGATGGTCATCGCGTGCAGTTGCTGGCCAACGTTGCTGACGGAAACGCAGCCCGCATCGCCTCTGACTCGCAGGCAGAAGGCATTGGCCTATACCGCACGGAGCTGTCCTTCCTCTCTGCCAGCGAGGAACCGACCGTCGAGGAGCAAGCGCGCATCTACGGCAAGGTTTTCAACGCTTTCCCGGAGTCCAAGGTCGTCGTTCGTACGCTCGACGCCGGTTCGGATAAGCCGATTTCCTATGCCACCTTGGACTCGGAAGAAAACCCCGCATTGGGCGTTCGTGGTTTGCGCATCGCCCGCGACAACGAGGCGCTGTTGACTCGTCAGCTCGACGCTATCGCCCAGGCCGCGGAAAAGCGCGGAGATGGGGCTACGACGTGGGTTATGGCGCCGATGGTGGCTACCGCAGTGGAAGCGAAATGGTTCGCTGGTCTGTGCCGCGAGCGCGGTTTGACCGCCGGCGCGATGATTGAGGTTCCCGCCGCAGCCTTGATGGCGGATACCATCATGCCGCACCTCGATTTCGTGTCCATTGGTACCAATGATTTGACGCAGTACACCATGGCCGCGGACCGTCTGTCGCCGCAGCTGGCCTACTTGACCGATCCGTGGCAGCCTGCTGTCCTTCGCCTGATTCAGCACACCTGCGTGGTGGGGCGCGATAACAACGTTCCGGTTGGCGTCTGCGGCGAAGCCGCAGCTGATCCCATGCTTGCCTGCGTGTTGACTGGCCTCGGTGTGACTTCGCTGTCGGCGGCGTCGACTGCGGTGGCTGGCGTCGGTGCGCAGCTGGCTGAGCTCAGCCTTGAGCAGTGCCAGAAGATGGCAGAGGCGGCTGTCAACGCCGAAAGCCCAGCGGACGCTCGTGCCGCAGTGATTGCGCTGCTGGAGGAATACCAGTCCGCTTAGAGCGCTGAATTGCACAGGAGGTGTGCGCCCTCATCATGCGGGGTGCACACCTCCTGAAATGATCTATGGGTGCTGAATTGATCTATTGGTGAAACCGCCTACTTGTCCGCGGCGACAATCACCTCGATGCCGTGCTCGCGCAGTGCTTCAACGTAGGAATCGGGGGCGGCGGCGTCGGTAATGACGACATCAATCTCATCGAGTGATGCAAAGCTGACCAAGTAGTCATTGCCCAACTTCGATGAATCACACAACACGACAACGCGGTGTGCATTGGTGACGAATGCTGACTTGATAGCCGCCTCTTGCGAATCGGCCGTGGAGAGCCCGTGGTCAATGGTTAGAGCATTGGTTCCGATGAAGGCGACGTCAGCACGCATCAGGGCCATGGTGCGAAGCGCAGTGTCACCGACGACGGCCTGGGTAATCGCGCGCACGGTGCCTCCCAGCAGCTGGACGTCAGATACCCCGTTGCTGGCTAGTGAAAGAGCGATCGGGAGACTATTCGACACAATGCTGAATTGCCCGGCCGAGTAGCGCTGGCCTATGAGATCGGCAAGCGCATTCGTGGTGGTTCCGGCATCGAGAAAGATGCTTCCTCCGTCGGGAAGCTGCTCTAGTGCGGCGCGTGCGATTGCCATTTTGGCGCCCGTGGCCGAACGTTGGCGAGTATCAAGGGTGAATTCGGCGGTCTGGAAGGATTGGGAGGCGACTGCACCGCCATGAACTCGGTGCACAACTCCCTCTCGGTCCAAGACCGCGAGATCGCGGCGAATCGTCTCAGCGGTGACATCGAAGCGCTCGGAGAGCTCTGTGACATTGACTCGTCCTTCTACAGCGGTCAATGACGCAATTTGTCGGCGACGCTCTTCTGCGTACATGGTTCCTCCAAATGAAGTCTGCCTTGTGGTGGTCACTGCGCCCGCCGGTGAAGGAAAAGGGGCTGGGGCGTGTGAACGAAAAGAACAACGGATGTTGTGGCGATACTTCTATTGTCCCACTGAATGCGAACAAAACGGAACTAAACAAAGAAAAGCTCACATCGAATGCGTGCCTTAGTCACTAAAACCTATAGTTGTACTGCAAGTATCCGAATGTGTGATCTCGGACGCTAAAACGGTCGAAATCGGGCATGTACACACACAAGGGGGTAAAAAGAAACAATCCCCCAGTCCGGTTCGCCCGCACCGAGTGGGTGATTGGTGTGGAGCGGGGAAGGCCTGAGGGAGCGCTGAGGTGGATGGTTTCTAGAGTTTGCGGAATACGGATACTACCTTGCCCATGATTTCGGCTTCATCGCCCTTGATGGGTGAGTAGGCGTCGTTGTGGGGGAGGAGCCATACACCGGAGGAATCTCGGTGAAATTCCTTCACGGTCGCTTCTTCACCGTCCAAAAGTGCGGCTACGAACTCGCCTTCTTCTGCAACAGACTGCGAGCGAATAATAACCCAATCCCCGTTGAGGATTCCCGCATCCTGCATTGAATCTCCCACGACTTGCAGCATGTATAGTTCGCCGCTGCCTAGGATTTCACCCGGCATGGGGAAGTAGGCGTCGATGTTCTCCTCGGCGGTGATGGGGGAACCAGCAGCAATGCGGCCCACAACAGGAATGTAGTTTGGGGTGGCGGCGTCTTCGGGTGCGTCAGGGGTGGAGGTTCCCGATGATGCGATTGCCTGCCCGGTCTTTCGTCCGGGCTTTTTGGGGTCGTCGGCGCCGGGGAAATGGCGCACATCAACAGCTCGTGGCTTGTTTGGATCGCGGCGAAGGAAGCCCTTCTCTTCCAGCTGCTTTAACTGATAGGCCACGGACGAGGTGGACTGGAGGCCTGTTGCGTCACCGATTTCGCGGATGCTTGGCGGATAGCCGCGCAACATGACGGCGTCATGGATTACTTCCAAGATGCGGCGTTGGCGAGGGGAAAGTGAATCGAGGGAAGGGTGGTCGCTTCGCTTTGGATTGCGGGCCATTCTTGCTCCTAGGAACTGTCGGGGTGTGCAGAGATGATGTGCGCGGCTTTGGTGTGCCGGACATAAGTGGGAGTGGGCTGCTGGTGATACTTCCGCTTCCCTTTTTAGCACGGAAAGAAAAAATGTTCGACTAACGCCGCCCGAGTGTGGACAAATTTTCGAAGGCCTGCTATAAATCGAACATACACACCAAATCGAACGGTTGATCGAAGGTGATGTTCGAAAATGTCGGGCTTTGTTCGTACACTTCGGGCATTGTCTCATTGAATAAGGAAGACCTAGAAAGGAACCGTCATGGCTATCGCATTAAACAATGCCTCTGTACTGCGCGGGGTGGCCCTCGAGAAGTCTAGTAATCGGGCTGTGCTAGTGCCGCCAGCGGCGGTCTGGGATCCCGCTCAGTCTCGGTCGCTCACGTCTGATGCCCCGCGCAACCTTCCGTATGGGCCGTCTCGTGTTCGAACTCTTGCCGTAAACGATAGAACACAGTGCCGTCCGGAAAATCCGGTGAATTCCCAGGTTTCGGCCGCCGGAGCAACATCGGGCAGCCGTCGTAGTCGGTCGAACGTAGGTAACTATGTGCTCGGAGCAGTCTTTGGCGCCGCGGTATTCATCGGCACAGTATGGGGTGGCCTCAGTATCGATAGTGAGGTTGACAGTGCGAGCACCTCTTCGTCCACGACGGTCGTGTCTTCGCGCTAGAATTCCTTGGGCCAGCAGCATGTGCGCATTGGTCGAAAGGAAGGATACGGCACTGTGTATTGCCCGTTCTGTCACAACGAACAATCACGCGTTATTGACTCGCGCGTGATCGACAGTGGAACCTCGATCCGGCGGCGTCGCGAATGCGCCGCGTGCAAAGGTCGCTTCACCACCATCGAGAAAGCAGTCTTGTCAGTAGTCAAGCGAAATGGCTTGGCTGAGCCTTTCAGTCGCGACAAGCTGATCCGAGGCGTCAAACGTGCATGTCAGGGGCGCGACGTTAGCGATGATGCTTTGAAGAAGCTCGCTCAAGAAGTTGAAGAGACCGTGCGCAGTCACGGCTCCTCGCAAGTAAACGCCAATGACATCGGCCTTGCCATCCTGGAACCTCTGCGAGATCTCGATGAAGTGGCCTACCTGCGCTTTGCGTCCGTGTATAAGTCTTTTGAAAGCGCCGACGACTTCGAATCAGAAATCCGCCTCATGCGTCGGCGCGACCGCGATAGCTTTTAGCGTAATTTATCCACTGCCTTTTGGATTCTCCTCAAAGACACCGCGTGGGCAGTGCCCAGGCGTTGTGCGAAGAGCGATACGCGCAGTTCCTCAATCATCCAGTAGATGTCTTTAACCTCACGCGTCTTTTCACGGCCAGGAGGCAGGGAACGCAACCGATTGGCCACATAGGCTTTGGCCTCGTCGACGTCTGCCTGCCGGTCAGCATCGCGGTCCGGGTCCACGTTCATTTCCTCAAGCCTGATGCGCGCGGCCTGGATATAGCGCGGTAGATGGCGCAGATGTTGGATCCCGTGGACGGTGATGGCGTGCGCGGGCAACAGGAAATTGAGCTGGGCCCGAATATCATCGATGGCCGGCCCCTCCCAGTGCTTCAGCTCAGCATTCAGATTGGAATACTCTGCCAGGCCCGGCGCAATTGCAACGACTGCCTGGCGCACTCTGCCCGGGACCTCCGGTTTGACCGCGTTGAGCAATGCATTGAAGTCACCGGGGGTGCGCACGGGGCCGCCCTTTTCCATCATGATGTCGCGTACTGCGGCTACCCGGGCATCGCTGACAAGTCCTTCCGCCCCGCCGTGGGGGTAGGAGTCGACGGCTACCCGCTGCTGTAGAGGAAGCCCTTTGACCATCTGCTGCGTATTCACCGTAATTTCTCGGAGCAGCAAGGTTAGGGTGGTGGTGATCATGGAGGCGTCGGCAGCCGCCTTGGTGGGATGGACCTTGAGCGCCACGCCGTCCTTGGTCGCTACGAGCGCGGGGTAGGCGGTGACCTCATGCCCATCGACGACGGTTACCACTTCCTCATCGATGGCGCCGAGCGTATCCTCCGTCCATTCCTTGACCGCAGTGGATTCGGCGGCGCGGCCAACGCGTGAGACCGAGGAGGAAATGTGGCCGGCTTGGCGTTGGACCAGAGCCTGCAAGTTGCGGTCTGAGTCGATGACCTTGCCCCGCTTGTCCACTGCGGCATAGTTCATGCGCAGATGCGGAGGGAGCTGGTCGGGGCGGAAATCGCCGGCGTTGATGCCTTGGCCGCCCATCTCTTGCAAAATCGCAGCGAGTTGCTCGGTGAGTGTGCCCTCATAGGGCAAGAGCTTGGGCAGTGCGCGTTCAGCGAACTCGGGTGCCGGAACCACGGTGCGTCGAAGCGCCTTCGGCAGCGAGCGAATAAGCTCTGTTATGAGCTCTAGGCGCAGGCCCGGTACCAGCCAATCGAAGCCTTCTGTGTCCAACCCCGCGAGGAGCGGGACGGGAACCATGAGCGTGACACCGTCGAGTGGATCGCCCGGCTCGAACTTGTAGGACAAGTCGTAGTCGATGCTTCCCTTCAACCAGCGGTCGGGGAAGGCATCCTCGGTGACATCGTGGTCCTCCTCAAGGAGCGCTTCTGGGTCGAAGTCCAAGGAATGCTTGTTCTTCTGCTTTTTCCACCAGGAATCGAAATGCCGAGCGGTGGTGACAGACGCAGGGATTCGCTGATCGTAGAAATCGAAGAGACTGTCTTCGTCCACGACGAGTCCGCGCCGGCGGGCCTTCTCCTCATATTCGGAGGCCTCGGCGAGTTTGCGCTTGTTGTCGTGGAAGAAGTGGTGGTGGGTGGTCCAGTCGCCGTCGACTAGCGCGTTACGGATGAACATATCGCGCGCTGCCTCAGGATCCACGCGGTGATAGGGCACGGTCCGGTCGGCGACAACAGTGACGCCATAAAGCGTCGAGCGTTGGGTGACGACCGCAGAGCCGCGCTTTCGCGACCACGTCGGGTCAGAATAGTTGTGCTTCAGCAAATCCTTCGCCAGCTTTTCAACCCATGCTGGGTCGATGGCAGCAACGTCGCGCGCCCACAGGCGCGACGTTTCCACCAACTCAGCCGCCATGACGAACTCGGGCGGTTTCTTTGCCAGTGCCGATCCGGGGAAGACGAGGAAGCGGGTATTGCGTGCACCAATGAACTCCTTAGAGTTGCCATCACGCGCGCCGATATTAGACAACAGTCCAGAAAGCAAGGCCATATGGATGTCATCGGGGCGACGCTCTGTGCTTTCCTGGGCTTTCCACCCGAGCTGCTTGGCGACGTCCCGCAGCTGCCGCACCAGATCGAACCACTCGCGGATGCGCATATAGTGCAGGAAGTCGGCCTTCATCCGTTTGCGGAAAGCATTGCCGCTCATCTCATCGCGAGCTTCCTGGACAAAGTCCCACAGGTTGAGCATGGCCACAAAGTCGGAGGTTTTATCCTTGAAGCGGGCATGTGCCTGGTCGGCTTGAGCTTGCTTGTCGCTGGGCCGCTCGCGCACATCTTGAATCGTCATGGCAGCAACGATGACCATGACGTCGTGGAGACAACCGGAAGTCTTGGCCTCGACCAGCATGCGGGCCATGCGTGGATCTACGGGGATGCGGGCAAGATCGCGTCCTATTCGGGTCAGGACAGGTAGTCCGTCTTTTTCTTTGCCCTCGAGGGCGCCCAGTTCGTGCAGAAGAAGTAGGCCGTCTCGTACGGCCTTCGGCTCAGGGGGTTGGACAAAGGGGAAGTCAGCAATGTCCCCAAGGCGCAGCGAAATCATCTGTAGGATGACGCTGGCCAGGTTGGTGCGCAGAATCTCGGGATCCGTAAACTCCGGGCGGGATAGGAAATCCTGCTCGCTGTACAGGCGGATGGCGATGCCATCCGCAACGCGGCCACAGCGGCCCGAGCGCTGGTTGGCGCTTGCTTGGGAGATCGGCTCGATGGGGAGGCGCTGCACCTTGGTGCGCGTGGAATAGCGCGATATACGCGCCGTTCCCGTATCCACGACGTAGCGAATGCCGGGCACCGTCAATGAGGTCTCAGCAATGTTGGTGGAGAGCACGATGCGCCGTCCGCGGTGCGAGCGGAAAACGCGATGTTGTTCCTGGTTGGACAGGCGTCCGAAGAGCGGAGTGACCTCCACGTTGCGCCAGTGGCGCCCCTCGATGGCCTCCATGGCGTCGCGGATATCGCGCTCTCCGGGGAAGAAGCACAGAATATCTCCTTCGCCTTCGGCCATGAGCTCCTCGATGGCTTCGCAGAGGGCGTCGAGAGGATCGAGGTCGATGGTCTTGCCGCCCGATTCGACCTCGAGCGGGCGGTAGCGGATCTCCACGGGGTAGGTGCGCCCGGAGACCTCGATGATGGGGGCAGGTTTGCCCCCAGCGTCCGCGAAGTGTTCGGCGAAGCGCTCGGGATCAATCGTTGCTGAGGTGATGATGACCTTCAGATCCGGACGCTTGGGAAGCAGCCGCTTGAGGTAGCCCAAGAGGAAGTCGATGTTGAGTGAGCGCTCGTGTGCCTCATCGATAATGATCGTGTCGTAGGCATTGAGGAAACGGTCGCGCTGCATCTCTGCCAGCAGGATGCCGTCGGTCATGAGCTTCACGGCGGTGGTGGAGGAGACTTTGTCATCGAAGCGAATGGCATAGCCGACTGTGTCCCCGATGGACTGATCAAGTTCTTCTGCAATGCGCTCGGCGACGGTACGCGCTGCTAGTCGCCGCGGCTGGGTATGGCCAATGAGCCCCCGCCGGCCGCGGCCGAGTTCCAGGCAGATTTTTGGAATCTGTGTGGTCTTTCCCGAACCGGTTTCACCAGCGATGATGACTACCTGATTCTTTTCGATCGCCTCGGCGATATCGTCGCGGCGTCCGGTGACGGGAAGCTCCTCGGGGTAGGTAATCGGCGGCACGTTGGCATCGATGGTGCTCACCTTGTCTTGGGCGGCTGTGATATCGGCCTGGATCGCAGCAAGGGCCTTAGGAGAGCGAGCCTTGCGCAGGCGGCGACGGAATGCGCGCTCATCACTCAAAGAAACTGTTGTGAGAGCGCCGTAAAGATCTTCGCGAGTAGCAGTCATAGTTGACCTAAAAGTCTACTCGGAAGGCTATTCGCTCACAGGTCCAGGTAGAGAAAATGTTACCCTCGTGGTGACTGTGTGAACAATGATTAAAGAAGGGCACAATCAATGACTAATCCTTTTGGTTCGAATCCGGAGGACAACGGCTCCAACGGAGGGTTCGGGAGCAACCCGCAGAACGGCCCCGGTAATTCCTCCGGGAACACAGGTGGACTTCCAAAGTACGAACCCACCAGCCACCCGGAAGACCAGGCTGGTTTCGGTCAATCCGGCAACTATGGCAACTATGGCGGCGGAGCTTACGGCTCTCAGTCCTATGGTGGGTACGATGCTGGCCAGCCGGGTTATGCCGGTGCGAGCTATGGAAATAGCTCCGGTCATGAGGGCCCCGGCCCAGGAGCCGGTCCGGCCTATACGGGTCCAGTCAGCGCTATCGAAGCGATCAAATGGGGATTCAAGGCCACGCTCGGCAACGCACTTTTGTGGGTGTTGGGCGCCGTTGTCGTGTTTGCTATTCAGTTTGTCCCACAAATTGGAATCAGCGTCGGTACGCAGAGCGCCGAAGGGGCGGAGACCTCCGTCATGTTGGACCTCTTCTCCTTCGCGGTGTCCATCCTGTCCTTTGTCATTTCTCTGGTCGTCTATCGTTTGGCCTACCGTGAAATCGATAAGCCGAGCCCCACATGGGGAACCCTGTTCCAGGGAGTTCGCTGGGTGCCGCCACTCGTAGTGAACCTTGTTTTGGGTGTTCTTGTCGCGATTTCCATCGTCATCGTGGTCGTCGTTCTGTTTGTTGTCGGCCTGGGTGGAGTCTCTTCGATGGATCTCCAGAATCCGGAGCAGCTCAGCCAGAGCGATGTTTTCGCGCTCGTTGGCTCCATCTTTGGTGGGCTCCTTGTAGTGATGTTGATTGCGCTGTTTATTCAGCCCTTCTTTACCCTCATGCCCTGGTTGGCAGCCGATACTTCCTCGATCGGCGAGGCTTTCTCCCAGGGACTCAAGCTGGGCAAGGAAAACTACAGCCACCTTTTGCTGTTTATTGTCCTGTCTGGCCTCTTGGGTTTCGCGTCCCTTATTACCTTGGGCTTGGCTCTGATTATTATCGCGCCGGCCCTTCAGCTGGCGACAGCGCACCTGTGCCGCCAGTGCCAGGGTCGTTATGCTCCCGCAGCTTAAGGTCTAAACCAGACCTATAACGCAACGCCGCCTAAGCTTTCCGCTTGTTTAGCCACCGCCTACCGAGGCGGGCCGGGCTACAAGAGGTAAGCCAAGGGCGGCGTTGTAGTTTTTAATGCCATCAGAGTTGGGGGGCTCGAATTACGAGGTCGGGAAGAGGGCTCGGGAGCGTTCCGCAGCGTCCTGGAAGGCGGCGGTGACCAAAGAGCCAAAGGCGCGAAATTCATCAGCGCGGGCAGCAGACGATCGGAAAACGAGTCCAACCGGGCGCTCCGCTGTTACCGTGGGGGCGAAACGGGCGACCGCAAGCTGCGGGTTTTGGCATTCCGTTGCGAGCGCTGATTCAGGGACAAGGGTAGTGCCTAGATTTCCCATGACGAGCTGCAGGATAGTGGTCAGCGACGATGCTCGGGTGACGGCATTGGTGGCTTCGGAGGGGTTTACCTTGGCGCGACGGCATAGGTCGAGGACTTGGTCGCGGAGGCAGTGGCCGTCGTCAAGCAGCAAAAGGTCAAGGTCTGCAAGCTCTTCGAGTGTGAGATCCTCGCGCCCCGCGAGCGGGTGTCCTGCCGGTGTTACGACGGTAAAGGATTCGCTATAGAGAGGAGTCTCGACCATCCCGGTGGCCTCGGTGGGCAGTGCGGCCACAGCGAGGTCTAAGCTGCCCTCGCGCAGCTTGTCTAACAGGTGTTGAGTCTGTTCCTCGACGAAGCGTGGTTCTAGATCGGGGTAGGTTTCGCTGATGGATTTCAGCAGCCCCGGCAAAATATAGGGCGCGATGGTGGGGATGATTCCGATGGTGAGGGGGCCAGTTAACGTACCGCTTGCACCGTGGGCTTGGCTGAGGAAGGCATCGGACGCTTCGAGCGTTGCCTTGGCGTAGGGGAGGAGCGCCTCGCCGGTGGACGTCACGATGACTTTGCGGGTAGAGCGCTCGATGAGCTGGACTCCCAAGCCTTGTTCGAGGGCGACGAGTGCTTGGGAGAGCGAAGGCTGGGAGATATCGAGTTTGGCGGCCGCGGAGCCAAAGTGTTTGTTCTCCGCAATCGTGACGAAGGTGCGCAACTGGGCGAGGGTTGGGCGATACTCCTTATTGTTCATGCCTATAACTCTAACATCTCTAATTCGTCGGGCCTATTGACGTGCGAGGGGGTTCGTGGCATACTTAACAAGCGAGCGGCTGCGTACCAGCTAAAAGGTAGAATGGTGTGCGGTCGTAGAGATTTACATCACTTTTGTGCATTGTTGTGACTATTGAAGGAGTTGAATCTTCTATGCCTATCTTGACCGTTGGTGAGAAGTTCCCAGAGTTCGAACTGACTGCGCTGAAGGGCGGCGACCTCCACGACGTCAACGCTAACCAGCCGGAGGATTACTTCGAGCAGGTGTCTTTGGACAAGTACCAGGGGATGTGGAAGGTTGTATTCTTCTACCCGAAGGACTTCACCTTTGTGTGCCCGACTGAGATCGCAGCCTTCGGCAAGCTGGATGAGGAATTCCAGGACCGCGATACCCAGATCCTCGGCGGCTCCACCGACAATGAGTTTGCGCACTTCAACTGGCGTGCAACCCACCCGGAGCTGAAGGAAGTCCCGTTCCCGATGTTCTCTGATATTCGCCACGACCTCATCCGCGCCCTCGGTGTGGAGAATGCCGACGGTGTTGCTGACCGCGCGACCTTCATCATTGACCCGGACGGTGTTATCCAGTTCGTGTCCGTGACCCCGGACGCTGTGGGCCGCAACGTTGATGAGGTTCTGCGCGTGCTCGATGCGCTGCAGTCCGAAGAGGTTTGTGCCTGCAACTGGGAGGCTAATGACCCGACGAAGAACATTGACAAGCTCGAGGTCGTTCAGTCCGCACTGTAAGACAACGCTAAGCACAACCGTCCAACCATAAAGGAGTTACTCAGTGTCCATCGACAACCTGAAGTCCGCACTTCCGGCGTATGCCAAGGATCAGAAGCTCAACATCGGTACGCTGACGCGTACGACCGAGCTGAATGAGGAGCAGCTGTGGGGCAGCTTGGTCGCTGCTGCGGCCGCCACCCGTAATGATCTGGTCCTGAAGGAGATTCTTGAGGAAGCCCGCGAGCACCTCAGTGAAGAGGCAGTTGACGCAGCTCTCGGCTCCGCCACGGTGATGGCTATGAACAACGTGGCCTACCGCGCAAAGAGCTGGTTGGGCGATGATTTCGCTCAGGTCAAGTTTGGTCTGCGCATGAACATCATTGCTAAGCCTGGCGTAGACAAGGCAACGTTTGAGCTGTGGAGCACCGTTGTCTCCGCTATCAACGGCTGCGAGCACTGCTTGACTGCACACGCCAATACTCTGTTGGAGGAGGGCGTGACCAAGGAGCAGATTTGGGAAGGCGTCAAGGTCGCAGGCGTTGTTCAGGCTGTGGCGCAGGCGCTGCAGGCTGAGGCTGTGCGCTCCGCTGAGTAGATAAACAGCATGCCTTCTTAGGCGCACGATAGAGAAGTCCCACTCCCGTGATTATGTACAGGGGAGTGGGACTTTTTGTGCCTCAAAGGGCTGGGGAGGTTTGCGGCCTTCTAGCGGATGACCCCGCCGAAGGCAACGCCGATGCCATAGGTAATGGCTAGCCCGAGCGCGCCACCAATGACGAGGCGGAAGACGGAACGTGCGGCATTTGTACCGGCGAGGCGAGCAGACACGTAGCCCGTAATCGCCAGGGCAATGAGAGTGATCACGGCGACGACTGCTGCGGCCATGCTCATCGGGGCTATAAAGATTGACAGGAGGGGTAGCGCTGCACCGGCAAGGAAAGATACTGCCGACCAGAAAGCGGCGTGCCAAGGGTTCGTCAGGTCCTCACCATCGATGCCCATCTCCAGCCTCAGGTGTGCCTCCAAGAGCCTATCTTTGGCGGCGATCTCATGTGCGGCGGTGTCTGCGGTAGCGGTGTTCATGCCGTAGTCAGCCAACATGGATACGAGTTCGGCGTGTTCTTGTTCAGGAAGCTCCGCCAGTTCGCGAGTCTCCTTGGCTATCATCATCCGTTCGGAGTCACGCTGCGCTGACACCGAGACGTATTCTCCCAGCGCCATCGACGCGGCTCCCGATACGGTTGCGGCCAAGCCGGCGGTGAGGATGGCGCTTGCCGACGCCCCCGACCCCACGACGCCGAGCAGAAGTGCAGCGACGGAGACGATGCCGTCATTGGCGCCGAGAACTCCCGCCCGAAGGGAATTTAACCGCGCGTTGTGTGAATCGCCATGGGGCTCATTGGCATGGTGTGCCATTTCCAGCTCCTTGAATCCTAGAGAACTGCTCTTACTCCAGTATCGTCGCTGGTCAGAGTCCTGTAAAGCGTGTATAGGCTTCGCTGTGTGTAGGGAGTGAAGGCTTAGGTAATCGTTCCCGTCCACTCACCGCAGGGGATGCCGTCCACTGACAGGCCCATCGTGAAGACTTCCTCTTTTAGATTAAAGTGGGCGGTGGGCAGCGTGATTGCGAGTGCCTCGGGGGAGTAGTTGTATTGATAATCAACTGGACGGTGGGCGTCCCTCGTGTCTTCTCCGTATGAAGCGATCTCCATCGAGCTGAGGTTGGCTTGCTCGAAGTGGGCGATGAGCTGAAGGTCGAGGGTGTGCAGCTTAAAGACGACGTCACGGTGGTGGGGCATGCCTCCGAGGAGCCAATGCACAGTGACTGAGTCCTCATGCGTCTCAAAACGAACGCCGGCAAGGTGGATGCTGGTGGCTGGGGATTTTGGGTTAGTCATAGTGGCGCCCACTGTACTCCCCATGTCGCTACTTGAAATCGAGGGAAAAGTATTCAGATTTGGTTAAGTGCAGAACCTTTTCAAAGAGCCAGCAAAAGAGCAGCGCAAGGGCGAGGGGAAGTACGACATAAACGAAGGTAATGATCATCACGTTGCCGGCGCTCCATCCCCACCCTTCGTAATTGAGAGCCGCCAGCGGGCCCATGAGTCCGGAAATTCCGAAACCGGCGGAGATTGGTGTGCCCGAGATCCCTAGAGCGCCACCAATGCCGCCCAGGATTGCGGCGGAGCAAATAACGGGAAGGAAGGTGACAGGCTTGGACAACATGTTGGCCATCTGCACTTTGGGAGAGCCCAGAACATGCAGGATGGAGGTGGCGAAGCCGTTGACGCGCCAGCCGGCAACGAGGAGCGTGAACCCCGCAGCAACGGCTCCGAGGTTGGCGGTGCCAGAGGCGATGCCGTCGATAAAGATGGCGGTAGCAATGCCGACGGTGGAGACTGGGGAGACGATCATGACTGCAAAAAGAACAGCGAGGACTACACCCATGAGGACCGGCTGCAAAGTTGTCGCACCGTTCACGAGGTCACCAAGCCACAGCGTAAAGACCTTGACGATGGGGAAGGTGATAACCCACCCGATGCTGCCCGCAACGAGCGTCACAATGGTGGACAGCAGCAAGATGGAGTAGTTCTTGAGCCTATCGCCGATGAAGAGGAGCAAACCAACTGCCATGGCTGCGGTTAATCCAGAGTTGATGACGAGCCCGGTGCCTTTGAGGAAGAAGCCGCCTTCGGGATTGACGGTGGCCACCCCGGAGCCGCAGAAAGAAGCAATGCCCACGGCTGCGGTCTGAATCGGCGTCATCTTGAATTCGATGCCTACGAGGACACCAATCATCACAGGTAAAAGGCTGGCGGCTAGACCCGTCAGCGCTATTACTGTGGACGCGCCGGACCAGAAGGGGAGCAGCGCCTTGGCCAACTCGCCGAGCAAGGCCTGCGGGACGAGCGACACGACGACGGCGATCGAGATGCCGTTGAGAACCTTCATGGTGAAGGATCCGAGGGTGAGATGCTCGGCCGCGGGCGCGGCGCTGGCGTGGGGGATGGGGGAAAGCTGGCGTTCGTCTATCTGCTGTGGCGTACTCATTCCCCAATCATACGCATAATATGCGGTTGACGGAGAATAATAACAAAGAAAGGGCGTATTTAAATTCCCTAGTATTCCACGCGTAGTTCGGACAGCCGGACTTCACCAGCCTCATCGGAGGCATCCAAATCGACAGTGCCAACGATGTGGTAGGAGTTGTCCCCCTCTGGGTCCTTGAGGATCTGCCGGACGGTCCACGATCGTGAACCCCCGACGCTACGAGCCCCTGAGCCCTTGGCGCCCTTGTCCAGGACAAAGTACTCCGGGCCCCGTGCTGCTGGCCCAGTATCGATGTCATCGTAGTCATCGAAGTAGTCATCGAGAGCTTGGCCAAAGTCGGGGATCTCCTCCAAATAATCCAACAAATCTGCCAAGCGATCTTCCTTCTCCAAGGCAAAGAGCTGCGCGAGCCGGAAGAAGTAGTTGCGCACCATGATGCCAAAGGCACGCTGATTGGCTGTCAAGGCAGTGGGATCCTCAACGCCGAAGGCCAATTCGCGGTCCAAATCCGCCTGGGAAATGGGGGAGTCCTCGCCGGCCATTTCAGCCCACTCGTCGACGAGCGAAGAATCAACCTGGCGGATAAGCTCTCCGAGCCAGACGATGATGTCCTCGAGCTCCTCGGTAAGGAACTCGGCAGGGATCGACTGTTTGAGCGTGCGCCAAGCATCAGTGAGGTAGCGCAGGATGACGCCTTCAGAGCGGGCGAGTCCGTAGGTGGCGACAAGGTCGGAGAAGGTCATGGCGCTCTCTAGCATGTCGCGAACCACGGACTTAGGACGCAGCTCAAATTCCTTGGCCCAAGGATTGGTTTCGCAAAAAGTGTCGTAGGCCTGCTCCAAGAGCTCTTCGAGTGGCTTCGGCCACGTGATGTCTTCCACGATGGCCATGCGTTCGGTGTAGTCCACCCCGTCTGCTTTGAGCGCCGCGATCTCCTCGCCACGGCGTTGCTTTTGCTGAGCAATCAGGACTTGGCGAGGATCATCGAGCACCGCCTCGAAGACGGAGATAACGTCGAGTGCATACGTGTCCGAATCCGGATCCAGCAAGGTGAGCGCCGCCAACGCGAAGGGCCCCAAAGGTTGATTCAAGGCAAAATCGCGCGGCATTTCCCGCACCACGTGGTAAGGGCGGCCATAGATATCGAGGCCCTTGGTGGATTTTTGGACCACGCCTGAATTGAGAAGCCCTCGAAACAGGCTCAGCGCCGTTAAGATGTCTTCGTTCTGGCGCGCACGCGTGTTGTGGCTCGTACGCAGCAGGTGTTTTAGGTGTTCGTAACCGTTGCCGTGGCGGGCGAGCACATTGAGCAGCATGGAATTGGAGACTCGGAATTGGGAAGTGAGCTGCTCCGGTTCGGCGTCGATAAGCCGGGCATAGGTCTGTTCCGACCACGAAACCTCGCCATCGCGCGCGGACTTCTTCTTCAGTTTCTTTAGGCGCGCCGGGTCATCGCCCACGCGCCGCCGCGCTTTGGCGTTTTCGATCTCGTGCTCCGGCGCCTCTACGACGACCGTGCCTTCCGTGTCATAGCCTGCTCGGCCGGCGCGACCGGCAATCTGGTGAAACTCGCGGGACTTGAGGATCCGCTGACGGGTTCCGTCATACTTGGCCAGGCCCGTCATCAACACCGTGCGGATCGGTACATTGATGCCAACACCTAAAGTGTCGGTACCGCAGATGATCTTGAGCAGACCCTTTTGGGCCAACCGCTCCACCAAGCGCCGATACTTCGGCAACATGCCGGCATGGTGTACACCAATTCCCTTACGAAGCAGCTTAGACAGGTCCCTGCCGAACGTCGTGGTGAATCGGAATCCCGCGAGCTCAGCGGCAATGGACTCCTTCTCCTCTGAGGTGATGATCTTTGACAGCGACGTCAATGCTTGCGCGCGCTCTGAGGCCTCGCGCTGGGAGAAGTGGACCACGTAGACAGGTGCCTTGCCACCAGCGAGCAATTCCTCGATGGTTTCATGGACAGCGGAAAAGACGTAGGAGAAGTCCAACGGGACCGGGCGGGTTGTCCCAGCCACGAGCGTCGTCGTGCGTCCGGTGCGCTCAGTTAAGTCCTTCTCCAGCCACGTCGTATCGCCCAAGGTCGCGGACATGAGCAAGAACTGTGCCTTCGGCAATTCCAACAGCGGAACCTGCCAGGCCCAGCCGCGATCCGGCTCGGAATAATAGTGGAATTCATCCATGACCACCTGATCGATGGCGGCTTCCGCGCCATCTCGCAGTGCAATATTGGCGACGATCTCCGCGGTCGCAGCAATGATGGGCGCGGAACCGTTCACCGTGGCATCGCCGGTCATCATGCCAACGTTTTCTGGGCCAAAAATCTCACAGAGAGCGAAGAATTTCTCGCTCACCAAGGCCTTGATAGGGGCGGTGTAGAAGCTGCGCTGCCCTCGCGCTAAAGCTATGAAGTGGGCGGCATTGGCTACCATGGACTTACCGGATCCGGTAGGCGTGGCCAAGATGACGTTATCCTGCGCGAGGATAGCTAAAGAGGCCTCTTCCTGCGCCGGGTACAGCGAGATTCCACGGCCGGAGGTCCACGATAAAAACGTGTCCCAGATGGCCTCATCAACCATCGACTCGGGGACTTCGGCGAGATCGGGCAACATCTGAGAAAGGTTCACCCGTCCCACCTTAGGCGAAAGCCTTAGAGCATAAGTCTCCGCCCTGCGGCTGTGAAAGACCGAGACTCCTCGACAGCCGCGGCGTGCTGAGCTTATCTGAGGTTAGACGTCATCGTCCATGTCTGAGCCGGGGCCCTCGTCGCGCCCGTAGTTATCCTCGCGGTCGTCGATGTCTTCAGAGAGGATATCCGGGTTGTCATCGAGTCCGGCAAGGAAAGCCTCGAAGTCAGCCCCGATTTCCTCGCCCGTAGGCATGTGCTCTTCACCCGGCATAATGGCCTGCGGATGGCGGGAACGGTAGCGCTCCATATAAGCGTCGTACTGCTCTTCCAACTGGCGGACCACGCCCGCGATCTCTTCAGAATCCGTCACCTGCTCCTCGAGCTGCTGGTTGACGCGAGCCACGTCTGCCTCCAAGCTACCCAAGGGAATGTTGAGGTCGACGGCTGAGGCAACCGAATCCAGAAGACGGAGCGTGGCCGCTGGATAAGGCGAGGCCGCCAGATAATGCGGCACATGCGCGGTATAGCCGGCCACGCGGCGGCCCTTCTTATCCAAGGCACGCTCAATATACAGGGCGGCTGCGCCGGGGACCATCATGGTGGATTCCATGCGTACCATAGAGTTAAGGAGTTCCGGGGCATTGCCGTGCGCAGTGACCACCGTGGGGCGGGTGTGTGGCACCGGCATGGGCGCGGAGTAGAGCATGATGGTGTTCTTGATATCGAACTTTTCAACCAAGTTCACTACCGCATCCGTAAAGGCCTCCCACCGCAAGTCCGGTTCCGGTCCGGACAGCAGCAAGAAAGGCGTGCCGGAATTATCCCGCAATACCTTGATGCCCAAATCCGTGTTCTCAATCTCCACGGTGCGGTCATGGTCGATAGTGACGGCAGGGCGGCGTGAACGGTAGTCAATGAGTTCGTCGTTATTAAACGAGGCCAGCTGGCGGTTTTCCAACGCGGCTTTGAGGTGATCAGCACTGGCTTCAACGGCCTGGCCTGCATCGGCGTAGCCATTCATGGCAACGATCATTGTGGGGCCTGCGCCTGGAGTGGAATCATCCTTGACCACTGGAGCGGGGTACTCCAGCTCGTACATGCGGCGCTGTTCTTCCTGCATGGTTGTGACTCCTCCTTCTAGCCGTGTGCTTGTTCTCGAGCGTACGACCTCAATCAGTGTTCTGTGACATGCAACGCTTAAGGCTTACCGCCTATTCCCAGAGGCGACTGGGCGTCCGGGGCGAACGCGAAGCTGGTCCGTACACGCGGGGCTCCCGCAGGGAACCAGTGATGATCGTTCAAGCATGCCATATGGAGGCTGGTTGTGCCAGGATTCCACTTGCTGGGTGTGGAAAACCGGGCTACTTCCAGTGGACTGCGCACTAGCCCGGACTCGTTATCCACAGATGTGCCGTGGACGGTCTTAGTGCTCTAGCGAACTGAGGTAAGTGTGGTTCAGGCTACAAGGTATGAACACACTCTCAACGCATACAGACCGCACTCCACCGATAACGACCCCAGGTCACCTCCTCGCAAACATCCCTGGCCTCCTAGGCTTCTATCCCACTGAATCGGTGGTTTTCATGGCTATCGATACCACCCCGCGAGGCCCAGCCATGGGCCCGCTTGCTCGCGTCGACATTGCTGATGCCCAAGGGGCAGTAGCGGACATCTCGCCGTTACTGGCCGAGCACGCCCGCGAAGGTGTGTTTGCATTCCTTATTTCGAAGCGTCCCCTCACCGAGCTCAGGGAGGTGGCTCACTGGCTATATGGCCTAGACCGCGCCGAGGACGGGCTGGAGGTCGACGCTGCGTGGCATACCCGGGAAATCACCAAACATGAGGCTTATGTCTTGCTTCATGGAACCGTCAACGCGGATGGAAGCGGGCCAATGAAGAAGTGGGTTGAGGGGACAATACCGGCGCTGACCGACGCCCCCTCGATGCGCTCTTGCGTCGACCACAATGTTGTACCGGAGCTCAATAGGGAGGAGTTCTTTGCTGTCTTTGCCGCAGGGAACCAGTATCTGGATGCTGCCGAAGCCGATGCCTTGGCACGGCAAGCGCGAGAAACGGCGACGCAGTATCGTGCGCAGGTAGCAGCTGTGCGGGGAAAGAAACGAAAGGACCTCTTGGATCACTTGCTCGACGATGCTCGGTGGGCGCTTCACCAGGTGGCGTCGGTGGAGGAGGCTGAGCAGGACAGTGAGCTGCTGGCAACCTGTGCTGTGTGGCTGTCAACGACGTGGACGCGCGACCTTGTCGTGAACGTGTGCGCGACGTCGGGCGAAAAGGGAGCGCATCTCCTTCTGGCGGCGGCGCGGACATTCGGCGGCGAGTTGCGGGCAAACGCGCTGACTCTCTTTGCGCTGGCGCAGCTGGAACAGGAGTGGGATATCCTCGCGGGTCCTGCATTGCAGCTCGTCGTGGAAGAATTTCCCAGCCACCGCCTAGGCTCACTCCTGTGCCAGGCATACCGTCATGGCCTGCACGAAAAGATTCGGGACTCAATTCATACAGGCGCCCTCAAAGCCTATGAAAACGCTATAGGGGAAGGGGAGGAGCATTCAGAGGATGCGGCTAGCGATGCGCAGAATGTGCCCGCTCGCCGAGCTGCTGGGTGAAGTTCCACGCGTCTGTCACGATGGTGGTCAGATCGGTGCGGCTGGGGTTCCACCCGAGCTCGGATTTGATCTTTTCCGAAGAGGCCACGAGTGTTGCGGGATCCCCAGCGCGGCGAGGTGCAAGCTCAGCCGGGATGGGGTGACCGGTTACTTCGCGGCAGGCCTCAATGACCTGTTTGACGGAGTAGCCATCCCCGGAGCCAAGGTTGTAGATGCGGTGCGTTCCTGCGGCGTTGCTCTCCAGCGCTAGGACGTGGGCCTCTGCCAGGTCTCGGATGTGGATGTAATCCCGGACCGCGGTGCCGTCGGCGGTGTTGTAGTCATCGCCGAAGATGTAAATCTTGTCGCGGTGCCCCAGCGCTACCTGCAGGACGAGGGGAATGAGGTGGGTTTCTACTTCGCGGTTTTCTCCAATGGTGCCGTAGGCTCCGGCGACATTGAAGTAGCGCAAGGAGGTCGCCCCAAGGCCGTAGGCAGTGGCATAGGACGTGATCATGTAGTCAATTGCGAGCTTGGACGCGCCGTAGGGATTCGTTGGCTGCGTAGGCATCGACTCCGTAATTGGCACTTGCGCTGGCTCGCCGTAGGTTGCAGCGGTCGAGGAAAAGACGAGGTTTGTGACCTCGAATTCCCGCATGGCGTTTAGGAGCGTCAGCGTGGTTACGACATTATGTTGCCAATAGTCAGCGGGGGCTTCAACGGATTCACCGACGAGGGAACGCGCCGCAAAGTGCAGCACGCCGTCGAATCCACCTTCAGACAATACCTCACGGGCGACATCAGCGACGTCGCCTTCAACGAGACGTGCCTGCTCTGGGATGGCCTCGCGGTTGCCGGTAGAGAAGTTGTCGATGATGGTGACGTCGTGGCCTTTTTCAACCAAGACTGCCGCGCACACACTGCCGACATATCCGGCACCACCGGTAACTAACAGCTTCATCGTCTTACTTCTCCTTAACTCGGATGGCGTGGGCGAGATCGTCGACAAGCTCGACAGTATGGCCCGACTTCGTCGTCAGCGTAATGGTTCCGCTCTCATTGACCACCGTCACCTGCGAACCGATTTGGATTCCGCAGGAATAAAGATCATCGAAGGTCGAGCTGTCGGCCTGCAACACCTCATTGATTTGCACGATGGTGGCTTCAGTTTCTTGTCCCGTGGGGAGGTCGATGGCGCGGGTTCCCAAGTCGAGCTCCACCGGGGTCGTGCCCAACTGTGCCAAGCCTGGGATGGGGTTGCCGAATGGTGAGCGCGAGGAATCCTCCAATACCGCGACGACGCGCTTTTCTACCTCTTCACTCATGACGTGTTCCCACCGGCAGGCCTCGTCGTGGACCTTGTCGATGTCCAGTCCAAGGACGTCTGTGAGCAAGCGTTCAGCTAGGCGGTGCTTGCGCATGACGTTGGTTGCCAATTCGCGGCCCTGTTGGGTGAGGTCGAGGCTGCGATCAGTGCGCACGTGGAGCAGACCATCGCGCTCCATACGAGCCACGGTCTGGGATACGGTCGGCCCAGACTGCTCTAAACGCTCTGCGATCCGCGCGCGGAGGGGAGTGATGCCTTCCTCTTCGAGCTCGTAGATGGTGCGCAGATACATTTCCGTGGTGTCAACTAGGTCCCTCACGTGGGCTTACCTTTCTGCGTTGTGGGCGGTGCGTAGCCACATAGGTTTAGACGCGGTAATAAGGATGTATTAAGAGAATATCTTAAACAATAGCGCATTCATTGAAAGTATTGAGCGCGCAGCGCTGTGCCTCCGGCGGGGTTCGACGGGGCACGGCAACCTCGCGGGACCTTGTGGAACGACGAAAGCCACCGAGCGCTGACCGCCAAAGCCCACAATGCTGTTTCAGCTGGGCTAGCAGGTAGCTGGCTCGATGGCTCATGCCAGGATTCGAATAAAAGATTTAGAGTGCGTATTCGCGGAGGCGATCGGCGCGGTTTCCTTCGCGCAGCTTGGCCATGACCTCACGTTCAATTTGGCGAACGCGTTCGCGGGAGAGACCGAACTTGCGGCCAATCTGGTCGAGGGTGCGCGGAACCCCATCGTCCAAGCCATAGCGCAAACGGATGACGTCCTGCTCGCGCTCCTCCAAAGAACCAATGACGGAGCGGATATCGGAGTGGCGCATGGAAGCAACCACGGCGGTTTCGGCGTCCGTTGCTTCGGCATCCTCGATGAAGTCTCCCAGTGGAGCCTCTTCATCGGTGCCCACCGGCATATCCAAGGAGACAGGATCGCGGGACTGACGCAGCAGCATTTCGATCTTGGACTCTTCGATTCCCGATTCCTCTGCGAGCTCCTCGTTCGTAGCCTCGCGGCCTAGGGATTGGTACATCTCGCGCTTGATGCGCGAAAGCTTATTAACCTGCTCAACTAGGTGTACAGGGAGGCGAATTGTCCGGGACTGGTCAGCCATGCCGCGGGTAATGGCCTGGCGGATCCACCAGGTTGCGTATGTGGAGAACTTGAAGCCCTTGGCGTAGTCAAACTTCTCCATCGCGCGAATCAGGCCCAAGTTACCCTCCTGGATGAGATCCAGTAGCGGCATGCCGCGGCCGGTATAGCGCTTAGCCAGGGAGACCACGAGGCGCAAGTTTGCCTCCAAGAGGTGGGAGCGTGCCTTCTTACCTTCGCGGGCCAAAATTTTCAGGTCACGCTTCTCCGCGCGAGTTAGCTTCTCGGCATTGGCGAGCTTGTACTCGGCGTAGAGGCCAACCTCAATGGTCTGCGCCAATTCAACCTCGTCCTCGGCGCTCAGCAGCGCAGTCTTGCCGATTCCATTGAGGTAAACGCGGACCAAGTCCGCGGAGGGATTGTCATTGGTCTGGTTACGGCGTGAGCCGCGGTCAACTTCCTGTCCGTCCTCGTCCTGGACGCTAGCAGCGGATGATGTGGCCATCTCATGCCTCCTAAGTTGCGGCTTGGTTCATCCCCTACAACGGGCCTTCGCGTCAGATAGTTCCCACGGGCCCAAAAATGTTTAATCACCCGGGATGTGCGAGAGGTTTTAGGCCATTTTGGGGGAGGCGCGCCGAAGCTAGACCTCAACGAGCACGGTAAACGGTCCTTCATTGACGGAGGAGACGCGCATCATCGCTCCAAAGCGGCCTTCCTCCACAGTGATCCCGCGCTCGCGAAGGCGAGCGACAACTCCCTGGATAACCGGCTGCGCGGCTTCACCCGGTGCGGCATCTGACCACGATGGGCGCCTGCCTTTGGCCGTTCGCCCGTAAAGGGTGAACTGACTTACCACCAGAACAGGCGCACCGCTGTCGGCCACGCTCGTCTCGCCTTCTAGGATGCGCAGCTCAGCGATTTTGCGCGCCATCGTGTCCATCCGCTCTTCCAAGGTTGGTCCCTCGGCAGTGCCGGAATCAGAACCTGCCGCGACGTCCTCGCGGGAAACACCGACGAGCGCTAAGACGCCGCCGGTATCCGGGCAGGAAATAGAGCCGACAACGTCGTTGTCTACGGTGACGGTTGCTTCGGAAACGCGGGTTAAGACAGCACGCATGGGATCGAGTGCACGACCTTTCTGGGGAGGAGTTCTTTCTCAGATGACAAACGCGAGGGACTTGGGGGAGGGAGAGGGCTACTCAGTGTTGCTAAACGCCAACAGTTCCGTAGGGATGAGTAGCCCATGGCGGATGAGATCCACAATGGCTGGAAGCGCGGCGCTGACCAACTCGGATTCCTCAAAGCCCTGCGCGGCGGCATAGAGCTCGATGGTCTCCCCAATACTCAGCCCGTGGGGATTGAGCCCGGCGACGATCGCCGCGAGGTGCTCGTCGACGTCATGCTGCCAGCGCGGACCGTCCGTGCGGCTGAGCCGTAATGCTGCGCGCTCAAAGCCCATGCCAAGCTCCGTGTCGGGCAGTGAAACGTCTTCGCGGGCGACACCTGGGCGCAGCTGCACATGCTTTGTTTCCAGCTCACCCGGCACCAGGTTGCGTAGCCATTCAATGCGAGCGAAGTATTCCTCCACTTCGGGCCCGAGCGGATCGATGACTGGCTGCGCCATGGTCTCCGCCAAAACATCGGAGGGCTCGTCGTCTGCGATGCGCTGGATAGCCACGAAGCCAAACCCGATGCCGGTGACATCATGATCACAGAAATGCTCCAGCCAACGGCGTGAACGCTCCTGGCCTTCGGCACTGCGAACATCCACGGATTCATCGCTCAACCACGTGGAAACATAGAGCGCAGGGTCCGCCACATCGCGCTGAATGATCCACGCGGCCACGCCGGTATCCGGCAGCCATGAGGCAACCCGCTGCTGCCAAGACTTGTCGCCTTGGTGTACCCACGCAGCGAGAATGTGTGCGGTGCCCCCAGGATTGAGGTGCTCCACAGCTTGCGATATGACAAGCTCACTTGCTCCATCCAGATTGAGGCCGGAATCCCGGTACACGTGGCCCACCTCGGGCAAGCCCACCACGAACGGAGGGTTAGCAACGATTCGGTCGAAGCTCTCGTGCCGCACGGGCTCGAACCAAGAACCCTGGCGAAGCTCAACACGGTTTTCTGCGCCCGCAGCAGCGACGGTAGCGCGGGCAAGTTGGAGGGCTCGCTCGTGAACGTCTGTCGCAACAATTCTTTCAGCAGACTCCAGTTGCCCAAGGATCTGTACGCCAGAACCCGTGCCCAGGTCTAGTACTGAGGACACGGGTGTGGTCGGGGTCGAGTGCAAGAGGGAAAGACTGGCAGAGCCTACCCCCAACACGTGCTCGGGGCCGGGCACGTGATCCACTAGGGAAGCATCAACATCAGAAAACACGATGCGGTTCTTACCCACGATGACGTGTGGCCGAATGTCATAAGCCACGTAGGCGGTGCCGTGCTCGTCGGTAAGCACCGCGCCGCAGTCGAGCAGCCGGGTGGCTAGGCGTGCGCCGAGGACGTCGGAAAGCAGCGTGGCCGGTACGTGTTCGTGCAGCAGGAAGATCCGGATGAGGTGGTCCAGGCGGGAATCACCGCTTGCTCCCAGCGCCACGGCGGCTGGCTCGCCGCGATGTAGCGCTTCGGTGTACTCCGGCCCCAGGTGTCCCGCGATACCATCCGCGCTCAACCCTGCCTCAGCAAAGACGTGGGCTAGTTCTTCCGCAACGTCTGCGATGGGGTTGTCCGGGTTCATCGCCGGGCCGAAAGGGGAGTGCTGTTGGGTGCTCACAAAAATATCCTTTGATAGTTGGGGAAGGAAACGGTGACTTCTTAATCTTCGTGCTCAATTGTGGTGGTCGTTGAACTCTCCGCGTTCGTGCCCGAGGGGGAATCCTCCGATGTGGGCGCGCCGGGAAGTTCGCCGTGAGCACCGCTGGTGATTTGTTCGCGCTGTGCTTGCGCCATCTGTCGGGCGAGTGCGGGCTTGTAGACCGCTTTGTCACGTTTGTCCTTCTTCTGCCCCCGCCCGTTGCCGATGACCACGGCTATCCAGGGAAGCGGGAAGGTGACGCCCACGACGATGGCGGCGGCAATCCACCAATGCCAGGCATACACCATGACACCAGCTAGAAGCAGCGAAGGGATGCGCAGAAACTGCAAAATTGAGTAGATAACTTCGCGGCGATGCCGGTCTTGGCCGGGAGCGAGTTTGGCGGTTGTAATGAGGTAAGCCTCACGCCCGAATCGACGCCCACGCCGCCGCCCCGATCGTGGGGTATGGCGGACGTTATCGCGCGAGTTCGAAGGGGTCATGCCCACCAGCGTAGCGGTAGGACTCGCCAACTTCGATACCGATGCGGCATGATAGTGGGCGTGAGTACGACGACTAAGACTATTGAACGCCCTGATGTCCGCGAGGATACGTCGACCAACGACGACACCCCGAAGTTTTTCCACTATGTAAAGAAGAACCAGATCCTCGATTCCGCGGTCAACGGTAAATACGTCGTTGCCCTCTGTGGTGAGACCTTCCCCGTAACCAAGCAAGCCAAGCCCGGTTCGCCCGTGTGCCCGGACTGCGAGCGCGTATATAAGAGCCTGCGCCGCCGCTAAGCGTGCCGTCGACGCTTAGTATTGCGTCGACGTAAAACGAAGACTTTCACAAGAGCGGGATGTTGGGATAACTAGAGGGGGATAGTCGCTGACCGTGTCTACACAGACTCCAGCACAAAGATTTGCCAATAATGGTTCGCTGCGTGTGTGGCAACGCGCGGCCTTGGATAAATTCCTGGCCACCAAGCCGAAGGATTTCATGGCGGTGGCAACGCCAGGCGCAGGTAAGACTACCTTCGCCCTGCGCGTGGCCACAGAGCTCATGGCGGACCGTACCGTAGAGCGCGTGATCGTGGTGGTGCCCACCGAGCACCTCAAAGTGCAGTGGTCTGAATCTGCCTCCCGCGTGGGGCTCGCGCTGGATCCGAAGTTCACGAACTCTTCTGGAGTCAACCCCGCCATGGATGGCGTGGTGGTGACCTACGCCCAGGTAGGCATGCACCCCTTTAAGCACCGCGCGGTGGCCTCAGCCCGGCGCACCTTGGTGATTCTCGATGAGATCCACCACGCCGGCGACGCCAAGAGCTGGGGTGACGGCGTGCGCGAGGCCTATGACGACGTGGAACACCGCCTCGCCCTGACCGGTACGCCCTTCCGCTCGGATGATTCCCAGATTCCTTTCGTGCGCTACGAGGAGGACGGGGAAGGGCACTTGGTCTCCCGCTCCGATCACACGTACGGCTATGGCGATGCGCTTGCCGACGGCGTCGTGCGCCCCGTGGTCTTCCTCAGCTACTCCGGCGAGTCCCGCTGGCGCGATAGTGCCGGCGAGGAGCATGCGGCCCGCTTGGGCGATATCCTCAATCCGGAGCAGACCGCCCGCGCGTGGCGCACCGCTCTGGACCCCAAGGGCGAGTGGATCCCCACCGTCCTTCAAGCTGCCCACACGCGTCTGATGCAGATGCGCCGCAACATGCCGGATGCCGGCGGCCTCGTACTCGCTACCGATACGACGACGGCGCGCGCCTACGCGAAGATCCTCAAGCAGATTTCAAACACCCCGGTATCCGTCATCCTCTCCGATGACCCGGGTTCCTCCGCGCGTATCGCAGAGTTCTCCGAATCCACCGACGAGTGGATGGTGGCCGTACGCATGGTGTCCGAGGGTGTCGACGTACCGCGCCTCGCAGTGGGTGTCTATGCCACGTCTGCCTCGACCCCGCTCTTTTTTGCTCAGGCCATCGGCCGCTTCGTGCGCTCCCGCATGCCGGGAGAGACCGCCTCGGTATTCCTGCCGTCTGTCCCGGTCCTGCTGGGGCTGGCGGAGAACATGGAGAAGCAGCGCGACCACGTCCTCGGAGGGGAGAAGAACCCCGACAAGGAGGGCTGGGATGATGAGCTGCTCGAGGACGCCAACAAGAAGAAGTCCGAACCGGACATGCTCGAACCTTCCTATGAGTCCCTCGGCGCGGAAGCAGAATTCTCCGGCCTGCTCTACAACGGCTCGCAGTTCACCACGGGCAATATCACCGACGAAGAAGAAGACTTCCTCGGAATTCCCGGGCTTCTCGACGCAGACCAGGTCAAGGACCTCCTGCGCAAGAAACAGTCCGATGAGATGGATCGCCGTGAGGCAGAGGAGAAGGCGCGCCGGGCTGCTGAGGCGGCGGAGGAACAACGTCGCAAGCTCTACGGCACCCCGCATGCGCCCAAGCGTGGGGCGGAGGCGTCGGCAAGCAGCACCGGATCCCAGTCAGGCGTGGTGGATGAGATTTCCGCGCTGCGCAAGGAGCTCAACACGGTGGTCTCCATCACCGCTCAGCGCACCGGCCGCCCGCACGGAGCCATCCACACCGAAGCGCGCAAGGCCTGCGGCGGACCTCCTACCGCGCTGTGTAACGCTGAGCAGTTGCAAGAGCGCATCGATTATCTACGCAAGTGGTAGCTGTGCGGACGCAGTAGAATCCGGCACAGTATCCGGTGGCGAAGGGTAGGCTCGGCAGCATTGTGAGAAGAGTGCTCTAGGCCAAGGAAAACCTAAGGAGAAAGATGATGAAAAAGCTCATCAACTCACCGGACAACGTAGTAGCCGAATCAGTAGAGGGCTTCGCGTTAGCCCACGGTGATATTGTCACTCGCAACACGAACCCGCTGTTTGTTTCCCGCAAACAGAAGAAAGAACACGGCAAGGTGGCTATTGTCTCCGGCGGTGGCTCTGGGCACGAGCCGCTGCATGCCGGTTTCGTCGGCCATGGAATGTTGGACGCGGCCGTGCCCGGCGCTATGTTTACATCTCCGACTCCAGACGCCATCCAAGCAGCCACCGAGGCAGCTAATGCTGGGGCGGGAGTGCTCTACATCGTGAAGAACTACACCGGCGATGTCCTCAACTTCGATACTGCGGCAGAGCTGGCTGAATTCGATGATATTGAAGTTAGCCAGGTCATCGTCGACGACGATGTCGCGGTGGAGGATTCTACGTTTACCGCCGGTCGCCGCGGCGTCGCCGGAACCCTCTTGGTGGAGAAGCTAGCCGGTGCCGCGGCCGAGCGCGGCGATGACCTCGCTGCAGTGACCGCTGTGGCGAAAAAGGTGGTAGAAAACACCGCGACTATGGGCGCGGCGCTTTCCGCCTGCACCGTGCCCCATGTGGGCAAGCCTTCCTTTGACCTCGGGGAAGACGAGGTTGAGTTGGGCGTGGGCATCCACGGCGAGCCGGGCCGCAAGGAGATTCCGCTGGTTTCGGCCGACGACGTAACGGACCACTTGCTTGATCCCGTCCTGGCAGACCTTAAGCTGAGCGAAGGCGAGCGCACCATCGTCGTTGTCAACGGCATGGGAGCCACCCCGGCCTCTGAGCTGTACGTGGTTTACCGCCGGGTAGCTCAGCGCTTAAAGGAGGCGGGAGTGAGCATTGAACGCTCCCTTGTGGGCAACTTCGTTACGAGTCTGGATATGGCCGGGTGCTCCGTGAGCGTCATGCGCGCCGACGACGAAGACCTTGCGCTTTTCGACGCCCCCTGCCACACCGCCGCACTACGCCAAGGAGTGTAACTATGACAAATGATGTAACTCTTTCAACCGACTGGGCATTAGCGTGGATGAATAATTGTGCTGCAGCTGCGCATGAACACCGCGAGGAGCTCATCGAGCTTGACCGCGCCATTGGAGACAGCGACCACGGTGAAAACGTCGATCGCGGCTTCCGCGCCGTCGTGGAGAAGATGGGCGCGGAAATCTCCCCAGAGGATTCTACCGTCGCTGATGTTCTGAAACTGACGGCAAAGACACTCATGTCCACCGTTGGCGGCGCCTCCGGGCCGTTGCTAGGGACCGCTTTCTTGCGTGCGTCTAAGGCTGCCGGTTCCGGGGCGATTGATGCGCCCACGGTGGCCAGTCTAATCGAGGCTGCACTCGAGGGGATTACTGCGCGCGGCAAGGCCGCGGAAGGGGAGAAGACGATGGTCGACGCCTGGGCGCCGGCCGCACGAGCTGCCCGTGAAGCGGCGGATGCCGCGCTGAGTCCCGCTGAGGTTGTGCGGGCGGCTGCTGACGCCGCAGCAACCGGCGCGGAGGATACCATTCCGATGGTGGCAACGAAGGGCCGCGCTTCCTATCTTGGGGAGCGCTCTGCTGGGCACAAGGATCCGGGTGCTACGTCCTCGGCTCTGTTCCTGGCCGCGGCTGCCGATGCTGCCGAGACTTCAACGAAGGAGGCATAGAACATGACACAACCGCGCGTTGGGCTTGTCCTTGTATCGCATTCGGCCAAGCTCGCTGAAGGCCTAGCAGAGCTTGCCGGTCAAATGGCCGCTGATGTGACCATCCTTCCCGCCGGCGGCTTGGAAGACGGCGGAATCGGAACTTCCTACGACTACATCGAAGGCGCCATCAGCCATGCCCTCGGCCAAGGTCTCGGCGTTGTCGTCCTCACGGACTTGGGCTCGGCCACGATGACCGTTGAGTCTGTTCTTGAGTTCCTTGATGAAGAACAAGTCCGGTTTGTGGACGCCCCACTAGTCGAGGCTGCCGTTGCCGCCGCCACCGCCGCCCAACAAGGCGATGACCTTGCGGCCGTCGCCAGAGCTGCGGAACGGGCCATCGAGGTCTTCGTGCTGAAGAAGTCTGCCGCCGCTGATCCGGTGGATCAAGAGGAGCCCGAAACCAACCCAGATAGGTACTCGCTGACAGTGACTGTGGCTGATGAGGCGGGACTTCACGCCCGTCCAGCCTCCAAGGTCGCGGAGATGGCCGCAGAGGCAGACGGTGTCATTGTCCTTTCCTTTGATGGCGAAGAGGTGGAAGCAGACTCTGCAATGATGCTGATGTCTCTTGGTGCTTGTCAGGGTGCTTCAGTGACTATCAGCGGTGACACTGCTGATAAAGAGGTCATTGACCGGATTGCTACGGGCATTGAGCTGGGGCTCGACGGTTAAGGCGCCAAGGAAATCGATGAGCAGCGGGCAATGACCCCCGTACGCGGGGACCGCGCCCGCTGCCTTCGCATAAGCTATCGGGCAGTGACCTAGCCGAGTCTTCGCGAAAGTGGGAAGTCATGACCCAGCCCGACTATGTGGAACCTAACTACTACGCAGCGGATCCGTACCAGGCTCCGTACCCGCAGGCTTATCCGAATTCCTATGCGGGTTCCTATGCGCCGGTGCCTTATGAAAGGCCATCCACTCAAAACCCGCTCGCCCCATGGGCACTGGGCTTGGCTATCCTTCCGCCACTTATCGACATCGCGCTGACACTCCTCATCAGCCCCGTTGGCTTCATGCTGTCGATGCTTACCATGATCACTGGGTGGTGCGCAGCAGGCCTTGGCGTTGCTGCGCTCATTCTCGGATCGGGGCGACGCCCTGAGCACAGGGGGACCGGTATGGCGGTGTGGGGAATGCTCATTGGCGTGGGCTGGAGCTACATTGCTCCTTTCGTTTCCATGGCACTGATTTTTGTCGTGGGGCCAAATTATTAGCCATCCAATGCGCATAGAGCGCGCAGAGCACAGAAGAAGCGGCGAGGAAGGTTAGGCCTCCTCGCCGCTGAAATCTTTCTGCTCTCCCTAGTCCAGGTAGTCGCGCAACACCTGAGAGCGTGATGGGTGGCGCAGCTTGGACATCGTCTTGGACTCGATCTGGCGAATACGCTCGCGGGTAACGCCGTAGACTTGGCCGATTTCGTCTAAAGTGCGCGGCATGCCATCGGTCAGGCCGAAGCGCAGACGAACCACGCCGGCCTCTCGCTCGGAGAGCGTCGTGAGCACGTCCTGGAGCTGATCCTGCAGCAAGGTGAAGGACACAGCGTCGACAGCAATGACCGCTTCGGAATCCTCAATGAAGTCACCGAGCTGGGAGTCGCCCTCATCACCGATGGTTTGGTCCAGGGAAATGGGTTCACGAGCATACTGCTGGATCTCCAGCACCTTCTCTTCGGTGATATCCATTTCCTTCGCCAGCTCCAGCGGGGTGGGCTCGCGGCCCAAGTCCTGCAGCAGCTCGCGCTGAATGCGGCCCAACTTGTTGATGACTTCCACCATGTGCACCGGAATGCGGATGGTACGAGCCTGATCCGCCATGGCACGAGTAATGGCCTGGCGGATCCACCAGGTCGCATAAGTGGAGAACTTATAGCCCTTGGTGTAGTCGAACTTCTCAACGGCGCGGATCAGACCCAGGTTGCCTTCTTGGATGAGATCTAGGAAGGCCATGCCGCGGCCCGTGTAGCGCTTAGCCAAGGACACCACGAGGCGCAGGTTTGCCTCGAGGAGGTGGTTCTTCGCCTTGCGGCCGTCACGAGCGATGGCGCGCATGTCACGCTTCTCCATGGGGGAGAGCTTGGCGGCCTTGTCGCCTTCGGCGCGAGCCTTCTCCATCTCGTCCATGCGGTATTGAGCGTAGAGGCCTGCCTCGATGCGCTTGGCCAGGGAGACCTCCTGCTCGGCATTGAGCAGGGCGACTTTACCGATCTGCTTGAGGTAGGCGCGGACAGAGTCGGCCGAAGCAGTCAGCTCCGCGTCTTTACGGGCCTGACGCAGGGCAGCGGATTCATCCTCATCCCAGACGGAGGAGCCATCCTCCTCCTCGTCCTCGGAGTCCTCATCCTCCAAATCGTCATCATCGTCACCGAACTCGTCGTCCTCGTCCATCTCCGCGTTGTCCGGATCGAAGTCGATGTCGGCGTCATCGGACGTCTCGGCGTCCAACTCATCGGTCTGTTCCTCTGCGAGGTCCTCCGAAGACTCGGCGCTTTCCGGCGAGGTTGCCTTCTTTGCCGCCGACTTGCGCACCGTCTTCTTGGCCGTCTTTTTCGCGGCCTTCTGGGCGGACTTGCGAGTAGTTTTCTTCGTTGCCTTCTTGGCCGTCTTCTTAGCCGTTTTCTTGGCGGTCTTCTTCGCAGTCTTTTTCGCGGTTTTCTTGGCCGTCTTCTTAGCGGTCTTTTTTGCCGTCTTCTTGGCGGTCTTCTGTGCAGGTGCAGATGCCTCGGAGGTGCTCTTATCCTCGCCGAGTACCTGGTCTGAAGAATCAGTGGCTGCCACGTACGCCCTTTCGACTTGCTCTCTGAGTGGAAAATATGGGGACGCGCAAGTTTGTCGCGACTAGTCCCCGATGCTAGCCCGCCTCCGAGATGAGCGAGGGAGGCGCGCCGCTGGATATTCGATAATCGACAGCCCAGTATAGATCATTTTTGTCAACAGGCGGTGACTGGGGTCAACTAGGGAACGCTGGGACGATATAGATTAGGGGCGAATTCCTTCCTTCGCCGCCATCGCCGCGCCCACGATGCCCGCGCGATTGCGGAGCTGAGCAGCAACGACCGGCGTTTCAATTTTGAGGTGCTCGCCCCACTTGTCGAACTTGCGGGAGATTCCTCCACCGATCACAAAGGCTGAAGGGTTAAACAGTGCCTCATACTCGTGGAGTACGCGGTTGACGCGCTTTGCCCACTGCTTGGACTTGAGACCTTCGCGTTCCTTGACTGCCGACGACGCCTGGTGCTCTGCTTCCTTCTCACCAACGATAAGGTGGCCAATCTCCGTATTGGGGAAGAGCTGGCCGTCCAGAAGGAATGCGGAGCCGATGCCCGTGCCCAGGGTGAGGAAGATGACGGGGCCCGAACGTGCAATGTCATCACCGTAGGCCACTTCGGCGAGGCCGGCCGCGTCGGCGTCGTTAAGCACGGTGAAGGGCGCGTCGAGGTATTGGCTCAACAAATCCTGCGCATCCACGCCAATCCAAGACTTATCAATATTCGCCGCGCTACGAATCACTTGGCCTTTCACCACAGCAGGCATCGTGATTCCGACGGGGCCGTCCCAGCCTTTTTCGGCGACGATTTGGGCAATTACCTTTGCTACGGCTTCCGGCGTAGCGGGCTGGGGAGTAGCGATCTTCAGACGGTCACCGACGAATTCGCCTGTCGCGAGGTCTACCTCGGCGCCCTTGATGCCGGAGCCCCCAACATCAATGCCAAAGGAATGGCCCTGGTGCTCAAGGCTCAATGTCGTGTCCTGGTGCTGTGCTTCTTGCGCGGTCATACTGACAGTCTATGTTGAGCGCGGCGTTGATGTGGCAACAGTGTGAGTTTCGTATCGCTGGCGGAGTCGGCACTGTGCCGTTCCCGTATTAGTGACTGCAGCCGCTCCCGTATTAGTGACCGCATTGTGGGTGGGTGTGAGGAGTGATACTCAGAAAAATATCCAGCACTCCAAGAACGGTGAATGACCAGCTCATCCTATTAAAATTCGCAGGGTAGGGGGTAGAGGGGTGGGGCGGTTGGTGCCCCCATCGCGGGGCGAGTGTGACACGGGGGCTTGCGTGGTTTACGATGCCGTCGATAAATAGACGTACCAATCAATCTGACTCACAGGGGCAAGCATTATGGCCACCGATTACGACGCACCGCGTCGCCGCGCAGAAGACGACCTCGAGACCGATTCCCTCGAGGGGCTGAAGGCGGCTGAAAACGACAACAACGGCATGGATGACGATGGTGAAATCGTCGAGGCTTTTGAGCCGCCGTCAGTGGACCTGACCGGTGAGGAGCTCAATGTCACCGTCGTGCCGCGTAAAGAAAACGAATTTACCTGTTCTGTGTGCTACCTGGTGCAGTCCAATAAGCGCCTCGACCACGAAGAGGATGGGCAGCCAGTCTGCATGGACTGCGCCTAGCGCAGCAGTTTATCCTGCGCGTGACTCTTAGCTTTGGGCGGCTGCCGCCTGTTCTGGAAGGAAGGCCGCGAGGAGCTTTTCGGGGTTGGTGGAGCCGATGAGCCAATAGGGGGTGGGATCCTCTGGGTCGTCGAGGACGAGCATGACGTGCTCAGGAACCCAGCCATGCGTGACAAGGAAGGCAGCCGGATCGAGCTGTGGTCCCAGCGCATTGCGCCGCGCGGTGGCCGGCACCGCGGTACTGCGGGAGACAACATCGCTAGGCAGCTGTGCGCCCTTCACGGTGAGCCACCGGGTGCCATCGGCATCCTGCTCCACTTGAACTACTGTGTTGGACCACGTCACTAGCACCCACACGGCGATGGCACTAAGCAGAATGGCGGGAATAATGACCCACATGATGCCGCGGTTGAGGCTGACCGTGGCCGTGGAAATCGCCACGACGAACGCAGCCATAAACCACCAGTACCACGGCACCCATTGGCGCTCGCGATAGAGGATGACGGGGGATTCAGCAGACGCTGTGGGGGAAACAGGCGATGAATTCGAAGTCATGGCCTCTGAGTCTAGTCGTCGGGGAAGGGCAGAACCCAACGCAACCAAAGGTGCCGGGTAACCGCGGTAGACGCGGCACAAAGCTCCATCCCTCGGGGTAGGGGATGGTGGGGACAAGGTAGGCTGGGCCGCGTGAATGAGCAACACCCCCTTGTAGATCCGGTAAGTCCATTCGGAGACATTCAGATCAAGCGCCTTGATAAGGAGCTTCCGCTACCGCAGCGAGCCCATCGTGGCGATGCTGGCGCGGATCTCTACGCCGCGCATGACGCTACTCTGCGCCCCGGAGAGCGCGCGCTCGTCGGTACTGGCATTGCTCTTGCCTTGCCAATGGGCACGGTAGGTTTGGTCCACCCGCGTTCGGGCTTGGCGGCCAAGCACGGGATTTCCGTGGTCAACACGCCGGGCACCATCGATGCGGAGTATCGCGGTGAGATTAAGGTGTGCCTTATTAATCACGATCCCGATAAGACCTTTGAGGTCGAGCGTGGGATGCGAATTGCCCAGCTTGTTGTCCAACGAGTGGAGCTCGTGGGCTTCCGCGAAGTCGAGGAACTCGATGACACCGCTCGCGGCGATGGCGGGTACGGATCCACTGGCGTCAACTGAATCAGTTGCACGTGGCAAAGCCTGCGCGTGCGCGGGCCATACCGAGCAACCCCACATCCGACAAACACAAGTTATCCGGCACAAGACACAGAATGAGGAAGGCACAAAACCATGGCGATGTGGCCCTTTGGCAAAAAGAAGAAGGATGCTGGCAAGGACGAAAGCCAGGACAAGAACACCACCGTCCGCACTGATGCCGCGGACAAAGAAGTAAAAGAAGCAACGGCCGAACCAGCGTCGGCGGAGAGCTTGGCAACGGAGGCCGGAGAAAGTTCGACCGCTGAGGGGCCTGTACAAGCCAGTGCAGGGCTGGTCCGCGAGCATCAGGATGACGTCGAAGGTGTTGCCGGGGTAAAAGCCGTGGCGCACGACGCCATCAACGGTGAGATGGGCCCCTACGACGGCGACAACGTGGATATCGCCGAGTTCAACTTCGAGGACTTCTCCGTCGGCCTTTTGGACCTGGGCTCGATGCGCATCCCGCTGCCGAAGGGCTCGCAGGTGCAGGTAGAAATGGGCCCAGACGGCCCTCGTATGCTCCACATTCTTACGCCGCACGGACGCATGACGCCTGTGGCCTTTGCCGCGCCGCGCACGCCGGGGCAGTGGGCGGAATCTGCCAAGGACATCGTCAAGGGTTTGGAAGCAGATGGGTTTACAGCGCATCCGGAGGATGGTCCTTGGGGTTCTGAAATCGTCGGCACCAGTGATAAGGGCGGAATCCGAATCATTGGTGTGGAAGGGCCGCGGTGGATGTACCGTTTGACCTTGGCCGCTCCTGCGGGCAAGGAAGAGGAGCTAGCGCAGCTGGGACGCGAAGTCGTCGCGCGCACCTTTATCTATCGCGGCGAGCAGCCAATTCTTGCCGGAAGTTCACTTCCCGTGATGCTGCCGCAGCAGCTCGCTGAGCAAGTCCAGCAGGCGCTTCAGGAGCGCCAGCAACAGGCAGCGCAACCATCCAGCGCTCAAAACTCCGCGCCAGCGGATAATGCTGCGGGCGCCGAAAGCGGCGCGGAGGCCGAGGCTCGCGAACAATTGCGCAATCTCGACGACCACGAGAACAAGTAGCGCGCCCTAGGCCATTGGCCGTGACCCTCCCGGCTACTACCGAAAAGGATTGTTGAAACACGTGACCACCCCTATGCCCGAAGGGCGCGATACCACCGAACACGGCACTACGCCCGCCTCTGAGGCCTCCATGGACTCCACGAATACTGAGACACCACAACAGACTGCAGCAGCGACCCCAGCGCCTGAGGCAGAACCGTCGCTGCTCGAACAAATGGGAGGCCTGACCGGTCTGGTGTCTGCGACCCTGCCCGTGCTGGTGCTCATTCCGGTTAACAACATGTGGGGCCTGGGGCCTGCATTGGCCGCAGCGCTCGGTGTGGCGCTGGCTATCAGCCTGTGGCGTTTGGCGCGCAAAGAAACTTTGCAGCCAGCATTTTCCGGGTTGCTGGGTGTCGCCATCTGCGCCGGTATCGCGTGGTTTACAGGAGACGCCAAGGGCTACTTCCTTTATGGAATTTGGATGTCGCTCGTGCTGTTCATCGTGGCGGTTGTCTCCATCATCGTGCGCTGGCCGCTTGTCGGCGTGGTGTGGAAAGGCCTCAACGGCGATG